>MDTA01138245.1_pt1 | contig 16590 bp, 17 predicted proteins | sample 811151 | NCBI WGS metagenome assembly MDTA01 (sample SAMN05326648, study PRJNA326480) | marine metagenome | isolation source: seawater | place: Indian Ocean: South | collected 2010 | reverse complement strand
TTCCAGTGCTGCGCCTTCGACCACTCGGCCACCTCTCCAGGGGCATCGTGGGGCACGGGTGAGAATGTAGCAGGGCGTTTCACAAGCACTGCATGAGGCCGAGTCATCGGGTCACCATTCACTGGCGCCAGGAGGGTCGGGTGATCTCTCATGAGGTGCCCGAAGGGGATTACATCCTGCAGAGCTTTGAACAGCAGGGCGATCCCCTGCCCTTTTCCTGCCGGAACGGCTGTTGCACCAGCTGTGCTGTGCGCGTCCAAGAGGGGGAACTGGATCAACGGGAGGCGATGGGGCTCTCGAAGGACTTGCGAGAGAAGGGTTACGGACTGTTGTGCGTCGCCCGAGCCATCGGTCCTTTGGTGGCGGAAACCCAAGATGAAGACGAGGTCTATGAATTGCAGTTCGGACGTCACTTTGGTCGTGGACAGGTGACGGCAGGCCTTCCCCTGGACGAAGAATGATGCACGCTCCACTCGATTGTTTCGCTGCGGCCAGCGAGGCGGGACTCAACTCTTCAAGACTCGAAAAACTGAGTCAGGTGGCGCGTACGGCAGCCGAGCTGGGAGGGACGGTGTTGATGCAGCACTACGGACGCCTGGACAGCATCCAGCAGAAGTCACGTGCAGGCGACCTGGTCACCAACGCGGATCTGGCCGCCGAAGCGGCAGTGCTCGAATCGCTGCAGGCAGCCACATCAAACATCCCAGTTTTGGCCGAGGAATCAGGCTCCAGCGGAGACACGACCGGTCTGTGCTGGTGTGTGGATCCCTTGGATGGCACCACGAACTTTGCTCACGGTTATCCCTTTTTCGCCACCTCAGTGGGACTGCTCTGGCGGGATCAGCCCATTCTCGGTGCCATCGCAGTCCCCTTCCTGAAGGAGTTGTTCTGGTGCTGCCCTGGCGTCGGCGCCTATCTGCATGACCAACGCATCACCGTCTCCGATTGCAAAACATTGGAAGACAGCCTCCTGGTGACAGGGTTCGCCTACGACCGACGGGAGCTTGAAGACAACAACTACGCCGAGTTCTGCCGGCTGACCCACCACACCCATGGCGTGCGAAGGGGTGGAGCGGCTGCGGTGGACCTGGCCTACGTCGCTGCCGGTCGTCTTGATGGGTATTGGGAACGAGGGTTATCGCCATGGGACTTAACCGCAGGTGCTGCGCTTGTTGTCATGGCGGGGGGCCGCGTCAGTGACTACAAGGCGCCGGCGTACTCCGTCGGCACTGGTCGAATCCTGGCGACAGGACCAGCACTGCATGGACAACTTCAAGCGGAGCTCGACACCATCCAGCCGCTGCCGGAGCATCTCTATGCCGGATGAACCCCAGGCCGTGGGATCCTGATCGAATCAGCGACGTGCGTGATGGCCCTGCAACCTGCCTCTGGCGTGAGAGATCTCAATCCTCAGCAGGTGCAGCGCAACCAGGAACTGAGAGAAACACTGGCTGGCGTCTTCAGACTTTGGGGCTTTGAAGAAGTCACCCCACCGCGGATCGAGCGGATGGACACACTCAAGGCCGGAGGTGCGATTGACAGCAGGGACATTGTTCGACTGGTGTCGGATGAACCGCTGGGGTTGCGTCCGGAATTGACGGCATCGATCGCCAGGGCCGCCTGCACGCGCTTACAGCAACGCCAACGACCCTTAAGGCTCTGGAGTTGCGGCACCGTCTTTGAGTCAAGAGTGGCCGATGAAGGTGGCCAGTGCATCGAGGAAATCCTCCATTGCGGCGTTGAACTCTTTGGCGGATTTGGCGTTGAAGCAGAACTGGAATTGTTCAGTCTGTTGATGGCGTCGATGCGCGCCTTGCAACTCCAACCTCGTCATCAGCCCAAGCTGCTGATCGGTCACACCGATCTGTTGAACCTGCTGTTGAAACCGTTTGACGGCTCGCTTCGCGATCGGATCAGAGGGTGCCTCAGCCAATACGACCGCTTGGGGTTGCGCGATCTGGTAACCGACACCGAGGAACTCAACGCCCTGTGTTCGTGGCTTGACCGCCGTGGAACAGCGCAGGACATCCTGGCCAAGCTTCAGCGTGACTACCCCGATCAAGCCGTGTTGAATCGACTGCAACGCCTGATCGATCATTTGATTCCACTGGCGAATGCCTCAGGCGTACAGATCCAATTGGATCCCACCTTTCAACCGCTCTATGAGTTGTATGACGGCATCGTGCTTCAACTGGTCTGTCAAGGAACCTCCGCACCGGTGGTGATTGCGCGGGGTGGTCGCTACGACACTCTGGTCCGGCGTCTGGGTGGCCAAGGAACCGATGCAACAGGCATGGGATTCAGTTACTGCGTGGACCACATCCGCAATCTGCCTGGCGACACAACAAGAACGGTTGTTGAAGAGTCGTCGGCGCTGATCTGTTTCAACAACGAGCAGTGCCTGGAAAAGGCATTAATCCATCAGGCGAGCTTGCATGCAGCAGGCAGGGTGTCCTGCCTCGATCACAGACCATGCCAAAACCGGAATGAAGCCGAACGTCGACTGGCCCATTCAGGATGCGAGACCCTGGAATGGATCGGTGACTAAGATCGCCCGACTTAGATCGGAGTTATGGCTCACACCATCGTCACGGACGTCTGCGAAGGAGTCTCCGACTGCGTCGATGCCTGCCCTGTGGCATGCATCAACCCCGGCAAAGGCAAGAACAAGAAGGGCACCGATTTTTTCTGGATCGACTTTGACACCTGTATCGACTGCGGCATTTGTCTTCAGGTGTGCCCTGTGGATGGAGCCATCCTGCCTGAAGAGCGCGCAGATCTTCAGCGCAACTGAGCGACGAACGTTCGGGAAACTCTCCAGGCAAGCTCTTGATGCAGGGAACAAGCGCTGACTAATTTTCAACAAGCTCAAGCTTGCTGATGTCGGTGCTCGAACAGGGTCAGATTCAGATCCACACGGAAAATATTTTCCCGATCATCAAGAAGGCCGTTTACTCCGGTCACGAAGTTTTCCTTCGCGAACTCGTTAGCAATGGCACCGATGCCATCAGCAAGCGCCGAATGGCAGCGATGGCTGGCGACTGCCTGGAAGGTGATGATGGACGCATCAACATCACCGTGAACAGGGAAGCCAAAACACTCACCATCAGTGACAACGGGATCGGCATGACGGCCGACGAGGTGAAGCGGTATATCAATCAGGTTGCATTTTCCAGTGCAGAGGATTTTCTAGAGAAATACAAACAAGAGTCAGACGCAATCATTGGTCATTTTGGTCTGGGTTTTTACTCCAGCTTCATGGTGGCGAAAGAAGTTGAGCTGATCACGCGATCAGCCCGACCAGATGAATCTGCTGTGCGCTGGGTATGCGATGGATCTCCCGCATTCAAGCTTGAAAGTTATGAACGCCAGGAACCCGGCACGGATGTGATTTTGCATCTGATGGAGGAAGAGCTGGAGTATCTGGAACCGGCGCGAATTCGCACGCTGATCACGCAGTACTGCGATTTCATGCCCGTTGATGTCCAACTTGAAGGGGAAAGCGTCAATAAACGAGACCCTGCATGGCGCAAAAGTCCTCGCGACATGACGGATCAGGACTATATCGATCTGTACCGATACCTTTATCCATTTCAGGGCGATCCGCTGCTTTGGGTGCACCTCAACACGGACTATCCCTACACCCTTCAAGGGATTCTTTATTTCCCGCAAGCCCTCGGTCGAGCCGACTGGGAAAAGGGTGATATCCGCTTGTACTGCAACCAGGTGTATGTCAGTGATTCAATCAAGGAAATCGTCCCCCGCTACTTGCTGCCCTTGAGGGGGGTGATCGATTCACCTGACATTCCCTTGAATGTGAGCCGAAGTGCACTTCAGACCGATCGCAAGGTGCGTTCCATCGGCAACTTTGTTGCCAAGAAGGTTGCTGATCGCTTGAAAAGCCTTCAACGTGATGAGCCGGAGAACTATGCGAAAGCATGGGAAGCGCTAGCACCGTTCGTGAAGATCGGCGCCATGGAAGACGAGAAATTTGCCGAACAGGTCTCCGATCTGATCTTGTTCGCAACAACCGCTGATCCAGTGGATGGTGACGATGGCCCCATCAGCGCGGGCGAGCGTTCTTACACAACCATTGCCTCCTATCAGTCGCGACAGGCCGACCCACAATCGAAGCGAATTCTTTACTGCACCGATGAGGTTGCCCAGGCAGGTGCCTTATCACTCTGGAAAAGCCAGGGAGCTGAGATCCTGTTCGCAGAAACCGTGATTGACAGCCAATTCATTCCTTGGCTGGAGTCCAACAATGACCACTATCAGTTCCAACGCGTGGATGCTGAGCTCGACGAAAGCCTGCGGGACGAACAACCCGAAATCAGCGATCAGGATGGTGAAACCCAAAGCGAAGCCATCCGATCCCTCATCAAAGAAGCCCTCGATAACGACAAGGTCACGGTTCAGGTTCAGGCCCTGAAGGGTGGCGAAGAGGCCCCGGCCGCCATGATTCTTCTGCCCGAGCAGATGCGTCGAATGAATGACATCGGCGCACTGATGGATCAGCGCTTGCCTGGCCTGCCCGACCACCACGTTCTGCTCATCAACCGCAGTCATCCACTGGTGGAGGGCCTGCAGAAGCTTTCAGCTGGCAGTGTGCTCATCGGCACTGCACAAGCGTCACCCAGCAAAGCCCTAGCCAGTGACCTCGCCCGTCATCTCTATGACTTGGCCCGACTGGGTGTCGGCGGACTGGAACCCAATGAACTGGCTGGCTTTCAAACACGTAGTTCCAAACTGATGTCTGAACTCGTGGCCAGAGGTCAGTGAGTCACTTGATTTGCTAAATTGGCTTCTTGGCCGTTGGCCAGTGATTTAGAGGATCGACATCATGTCTCGGGTGTGTCAGCTCACCGGTACGCGTGCCAATAACGGAATGGCAGTGAGCCACTCCCATATCCGCACCAAGAAGCTTCAGCAGGCCAATCTGCAGCAGCGTCGTCTGTGGTGGGCAGAAGGAAACCGTTGGGTCAATCTGCGCATCACTACGCGCGCGCTCAAGACCATTCAAAAGAAAGGTTTGGGTGCCTACGCCAAGTCACTTGGCATCGATCTGGCCAAGGTCTGAAATCGTTCAATGCCCCGCATCACAGTGAATCGTCGAGACTTTCTTGGGATCTCACTGGCCGGGGCTTTGGCTTGGCTCTGGAAGCCAACAATGGCCAAAGCACTGGGCGGAAAGCTCCCCGAGCTCGGAATTGCCGCACCGGATTTCAATCTCCCAGGCACCATCGCCGGTACCACCAAGCCGAACCTTTCATTGAAGTCGTGGAGGGGACAATGGTTAGTTCTTTATTTTTATCCGAGGGATTTCACGTCAGGATGCACGATTGAGGCCCACGGCTTCCAGGATGCCCTGTCTGACTTCAAAAGTCACAACTGCGAGATTGCGGCAATCAGTGCAGACAGTGTTGATGACCATGAATCCTTCTGCACAAGTGAGGGACTTGGCTTCACGCTTCTTTCCGATCCAGACGGTGCTGTTAGTCGAGACTACGGATCTTGGATGGCACCTTATTCGCTGCGCCATACCTTCCTGATCGATCCTGATGGTCTTCTGCGGGCACGTTGGACCGGTGTCAGACCCGTTGGTCACGCACAGGAAGTGCTCAGCACGCTGATCACAGAGCAAACCAGCGGAGCGGTTTGACAGATGGAATGATCTGTTGAATGGTGGTGTGGAGACACACCGGGACAAAACTGGAATGGATGGTAGAGAAGGCGGAAGTCATTTCATTATTCTCTACCATCGCACTCCATTCGACGAAGCACGTGATGCTTCAGGAGCCAGAGTCTGGCAAGATCAGAAAAGTCCGAATGGCATTATTCCGACTCTGAGAAATCTCTTCAGGGATCGAAAAAATGGCACCTGGATTGCCTGGAGACAGGTCGACGATTTAGTTGGCGCAGAAGATGAGCGCATTGCCATGCGCGAGCCTGCAGATTTCACTTTGAGAAGAATTCCACTCGAGCAAGAGCAAATATCAAGCTTCTATCACGTCACTTCAAAGGAATCGTTCTGGCCTATTCTTCACACTTTTCCAAATTATTTTGATATCAACAATGCCAATTGGAGCATTTTCGAAGAAGTCAATCAGCGCTTTGCTGATGCAGCCTGTGCTGAAGCAGCACCAGGGGCGACCGTTTGGATTCACGATTACAACCTATGGCTCGCACCTGGGTACATCCGAGATAAACGCAAAGACCTGAAAATTGCTTTTTTCCATCACACACCGTTCCCAGGAAGTGATGTTTTTTCAATCTTGCCCTGGCGAAAACAAATTGTTGAAAGTCTTCTAAGTTGTGATGTCGTTGGATTTCACATTCCCCGCTACACAGAAAATTTTGCGCGCGCAGCGAACTGCCTGCTGGGTGTGGAGAAAGGCCCCAAAACACCCACCAACTTGCGTTTTCTTGCTTGCGGCTCTGCCCTGACGGAACCCTCGGAGACGCCCTGGTTGAACTACCGAGGGCGCAGGGTGCAATTGCTGTCGTCTCCCGTCGGCACATCACCGGATGTGATTCAGTCTCTTGCCGAGGACACACACGTCTGCCATCTCGCCGAACGGATTGACGAGGACACCAAAAAGGGCCGCAAACTGATTCTGTCTGCTAGCCGCGTCGACTACACGAAGGGCAACGAAGAGCTTCTGCTGGCCTTCGAGCGCTTGCTGGAACGAAGGCCAGACCTACACGGGAACATTGTTTTGATGCTTGCCTGCGTTGCTGCAGCATCAGGGATGAAAATCTATGAAGATACTCAACGACTGATCGAAGAAACGATCGGACGCATTAATGGACGATTCAGTCAGATTGACTGGGTGCCAATTCGTTTCTCAACGCGCAGAATTCCCTATGAAGAAATGGTGGCTTGGTTCTCCCAGGCAGACATCTGCTGGATTACACCCCTAAGGGATGGTCTCAATCTGGTAGCCAAAGAGTATGCAGCGGCAAGAAAAGGTCGTGATGGCGTGCTCGTCCTGTCTGAATTCACTGGCGCGTCCGTGGTTCTGGATGGGGCCGTGCTGACCAATCCCTATTCCCATAAGCAGATGGACAATGCCATTGATGCCGCTATCGACATGCCCAGTTCAGAGCAATTGGAGCGGATGGCACGCATGAGTTCTGCAGTGGAAACGTTCACAGTGTCTGATTGGGCCGCTGAACAGATGGATGCGCTGGAAACACCGGAATAATCCAATGGGTTGGATGAAACGCACAAGCGGCCAATTGATCCTGGTGGTGATCACCTTCACTGTTTCAACGCTTCTCGGGGTTTCAACCCTGGCGCGTCAAGCCGACAGTGTTTCGATCCTGATGCCAGCTCCCTTTGCCGATGCCACCGCTGAACTCGTTCGTACGTTCAACAAAGAGCATGAGGGGCGCATCCACTTGAATGTGATCCGAGGCCCGCTCGAAACTGAATCCATCTCCGATCTCGCGATCAGCAGTTTGTTGCTGGGAGACACACCGTTTGATGGCCTTTTGATGGACGTCACCTGGGTTTCGAAATACGCCAAGGCGGGGTGGCTGTCTCCATTGGACGATTACTTCACAGATCAAGACATCGCCGCTCTCGCCCCTGGGGCCAGCGAAGGCAATCATGCAGAAGGTGCTTTGCAGCGCTGGCCGCTTACGTCAGACATCGGCTTGCTGTATTGGCGGACGGACTTAATGGATGAACCACCACGCACCCCGCAGGACCTTGAAACCATCAGCAGAACCCTGCAAGCCAGTGGACAAGTCCCGTTTGGCTACGTCTGGCAAGGGCGTCAATACGAAGGGTTGAGCTGCGTGTTCTTAGAAATCATGGATGGCTTCGGTGGGGAGTGGTATGCACCACAAACCAGTGCAATCGGGCTCGATGAGCCTGCAGGGACTGCCGCTGCAACGTGGCTGCAATATCTGATCGAGTCAGGCATCAGTCCCAGGGCGGTGACGAACTATGCCGAATCGGAATCTCTGCAAAGCTTCAAGTCAGGTGAGTCAGCCTTTATGCGCAACTGGCCTTATGCCTGGGCTGAATTGCAGAAAGATGACAGCCCAGTCAAAGGGAAGGTTGGCATCACCACCATGGTGGCCGAATCCAACCAACGGCCTGCGGCGACCATCGGAAGCTGGGGTTTGAGCCTACTGAAGGGTTCAGAACATCCTCAATCCACGATTGAAGCAATTAAATATCTCACCAATGAACAATCACAGCGATATCTATACACCAATTTTGGCTACACACCCACACAGGCGGCCTTATTTAACGACGAACAACTCACCCGCACGCACCCATCCTTGGTTGCCATCGGTGAGGCGCTGCCCTTTGCACGAGCACGTCCTCAAACTCCGTTGTATGCCCAAATGAGTGATGTCCTGCAACGGAATCTCAGCAGCGCCCTCACCGGGGTGACACCGCCATCTGCAGCCATGGACCAAGCGCAGCAATCCACGGAGCAAGTGCTCATCGCAGCGGGGGCAACCTCCTGATGACCAGTCTTCTGCTCCTGCTTCTGCCGTCGTTGCTGTTCCTAGCTGGAGTGTTCGCGTTACCCCTCGTTCGATATCTGTGGTTGAGTTTTCACGCCGATTCGGTGATGACCGGTTTGGTCGCGATCCCCAACGATGCAGCCAACTGGCAACGGTTTTTCCAAGACCTTCGTTTCTGGCAAGACCTTGGCCAGACCCTGCGCTTTGCTTTGGCCTCGGTCACTCTGGAGTTGCTGGTTGGATTCGCGATCGCGCTGATGCTCAACCAGCCTCTGCGTGGTCGAGCCTTGATTCGAACCACAGCTCTGATTCCCTGGGCTCTTCCCACCACAGTGATGGCGTTGGGCTGGCGTTGGATCTTCAACACGCCGTATGGCCCAGTGAATCGTTTGTTTGAAAGCACGTTTGGGCAGTCACTGAATGCTTTGGGTGAACCATCGCTGGCCTGGATCACCACGGTGTATGCCGATGTATGGAAAACAACCCCTTTTGTTGCGCTCATTCTGTTGGCAGGGCTCCAGACCATTCCTGCCGATCTCTACGAAGCTGCTCGTTTGGAAGGGGCCGGGGTCTGGACCTGTCTGAAACGAATCACGCTTCCGTTGCTGCTCCCTTATCTCGGTCTCGCGTTGATGTTTCGCTTGGCGCAAGCTTTCGGAGTGTTTGATCTCATTCAGGTTATGACCGGCGGTGGACCGGCCAGCAGCACCGAAAGCATTGCTCTCTATGCCTATTGGAATGCTCTGAGATTCCTCGATTTCGGCTACAGCGCAACAATCATGATTGGCAGCTTCATCATTCTGACCACGATGGTGGCGATTGCCTGGATGGTGATCACGACAGCACGACGCCGAACAGCCATGGGAGCACCGTCATGAGAGTTAATCGGACTTTGATCCTGTTGCTCGGCATCTGGTCCCTGGCGCCACTGATTTGGCAGGTCTACACATCATTCTGCACCGATCAAGCCTTGGTCACACCGTTCGCTGAGCATGCACAACGATGGACGCTGGCTCACTACCGAAGTGTGCTTCACAGTGATCCACCGTTCCTGAAATACCTGTTCAACAGTTTGTTTGCAGGCGTGCTTTCCACACTGTTGACGTTAATTCTGGCATTGCCAGCGAGTTACAGTCTCAGCAAGCTCAACAAGCAGACTGCCAACTTGATTAGGGGCTTGTTAGTTGGCTGTGCGTTGTTCCCATACGTGTTGCTTTTTCTGGCTTTGTTAGAGGTTGCCCGGTTCCTTCAATTGGGCAACAGCCTCATTGCCCTGGCCATTCCCTATGCCGCATTATCGCAACCTTTGGCTGTTTTGCTTCTCACCAATGCCTTCGCTGATCTACCCACTGAGCTTGAGGATGCCGCCAGAGTAGAGGGTTTATCGTTGCTGCAAAGATTTCGCTGGGTTCTTCTGCCACTGATTGCGCCAGCCATCGCCAGCACCTCCATTCTTGTATTTTTATTTTCGTGGAATGAATACCCAATTGCACTCACCTGGATTAGTGATGCCAGCAAATTGACATTGCCGGTGGCCATGGCAAGGATTGCAGGCTCCTCAATTCATTCGGTTCCCTACGGTCCCTACGCTGCCGCTACAGTACTGGGTTCAATCCCTCTGATTCTGCTGGTTATGGCATTTCAGAAACCAATCGTTTCGGGTTTAACCAGTGGAGCTGTGAAGGGATGACACTTGATCTCCAAAACGTTGGACGATGCATCAGCAATCAATGGATTGTCAGACATCTTTCCTTTCAGATCGGTAACGATGAATGCCTGGCACTTGTCGGCCCAAGCGGATGCGGAAAAAGCACAACATTGCGCTTAATTGCCGGTCTAGACCCCGTCAGCGAGGGTCTCATTGCAATCAGCGGTCAAGATGTCACACAGCTCTCGCCCGCCGAGCGAAGCATTGGCATGGTGTTCCAAAGTTATGCACTTCTGCCTCACCTAACCGTTTTTGAAAACCTTGAACTTGGGCTGAAAATTCGCAAAGTCCAGCCCAGAGATCGCTCAATCAAAATTCAAAGAATTCTCGATCTCGTGCAACTTTCTGACCGCGCATCACATCGACCTGCCCAGTTGTCAGGGGGACAGCGACAGCGTGTCGCACTCGCGCGGGCCTTGCTACGGGATCCAGAAATTTATCTTCTCGATGAACCGATGAGCAATCTCGATGCTCAACTCCGAGAAGACATTCGGCCTGAATTAAGACGGCTGGTTCTTGAGCAACAGAAACCGACGATCTACGTCACCCATGATCAACATGAAGCCATGGCCATGGCACAAAAAATCGCGGTGCTGAATCAAGGCCATATTGAACAAATCGATACGCCATACAACCTTTACACCAACCCCTCCACCTTGTTTGTGGCACGGTTTATCGGAAGGCCTCAGATCAATTGTTTGCGTCCAAATCAAGGGCGTGTGCGTACCATCAGACCTGAGCATGTTCGCTTCAGCTCGTCAGGTCTTCGCTGCAAGCTGCAATCAAGAGAATGGTTGGGCAATTCGCAGTTGTTGTTTCTCGACAGTGAAGAAGGCATCGTGCGCATGTTGACGCATCCCGATGCATCCATTCCCGACAGTGGTTGGATCAGCTGGGATTCAAGTGATGAATTGCACTTCGATGCAACCTCTGGCGCAAGATTGGTTTTCAAGAGCGAACCAACCGTCTCTTGATGTTCTTGCAGGGATGGTCTTCAAGCCAAGCGTTGATGGATGGCTTGGAGGTGTTCCTGGAGCAGTGTGCGGTGTACATCCGCTGAATCGCGGAGCTGTTGAATGCTGGACGATGACGCTGGATGTCTTCTGGCTTCATGCCATTGAGACGTCATCTCTTGAATCGCAAGAGGATGCTCCAGGTCTAACCAGGGCAAATTGGCCAATTGAGCGGCGGCCTTCACTTTTGGGTCATAACTGAGTGCAGCCGTTGGGCATCCCGTTGTGGCTGCAAGAATCAACGCATGCAATCGCATGGCAATCACGAGGGATGCTTTGCCAAAGAGACCGTGAACCTGGTCGAGAGATTCAGCGTGCCTTTGCAGCGAGCGTTCTCGCAGACCGGCTGGAATGAGTCGTTGTTGATCGAGGTCATTCCACAACGCAGCATCTTGATCACCATGAAAGGCAAGCCAAATGACTTTGGACCCTGATTGGGCACTGAAGTGCTCCAAGGCTCGCAACAACGTCTGCCAACCCTGAGTGTTCAGTAGCGGTGTGGGTCTGAGGCAAAGAATCAGGTCTTGACCACCGGACCAACGCGGTGCGGGATGGCACCAGACCGGATCCGGACCCATCACCATCGGCATGCTTAGTCGCCATCGCTGGGCCTGATGGAACGAGGCAGGATCTCTCCAGGAAACCGCTCGAATTCCGCTCAATGTTGCTTGAACACACCAACGGCTCCACTTGCGTTGAAGAGGGCCCAGTCCTTGCCCCCAAAGAATGATCGGAATGCGGTTCCAGCGCGCGCACCACAGCACGATCAAGTAGTAGAGGAGGCTTTTGAAACTTGTGCCGTCCTGCAGCAAACTTCCGCCTCCCAGCACGAGCGCATTCACCTGCTGGAGAGCATGAAGTGTTTCAGACAGGGAGCGACGATCGACGAAGGACGCACCTGGAGCCAACTCAGCGGCAGCCTGATGATCTCTGGCTGTGATCAGCGGATCCCATGCGTTTGGAAGCTGGGAAATGAGCACCTGCAACAGCGCATCATCACCGAGGTTGTGCTCTCCGTAATAACCACACAACAGCACCTTCGCCTTTTCTGCATCGCGAAGCGCTACCACCAGTCATCAACAGCGATTCGACCCATTATCCAAGTGTTCACCGGTTACGGTGAAGTTCCCACTGGATTGACATGCACGCGCTCTCGCTGGGCACCTGGTGGATTCACTGGGCCTCAGTGGCTGAATTGCTTGTGGCCATCGCGTTGATCCAACGCTTTCGGTCTGAAACAACTGGAACCTCAACACGTCGCATCGCCTGGGCCATGCTGCCGGCGTTGATCAGCGCGATGGCGGCCTGCACCTGGCATCTTTACGACAACAGTGAAAGCCTTCGCTGGCTCGTGACACTGCAAGCCTCATGCACTCTGCTGGGGAACGTGTTGCTGGCTTGGGCTGCCTGGTCTCTTCCGGCTCCTTCAGTCAGTGAGGAGCAGCGCTGATGCCGGACTTTGATCCCTCTCCGTTATTCGCCCTGTCTCTCTTTCCTTATTTGTTCTTTCTCTATCACCTAGGAAAAAAACGTTTGCTTCCAGCACTTGCCCGTCGCGGTTTCCAACTGACCCTGCTGTTTGTTGGAGTCACCATCGTGGCTGCCGTGATTGCTGATCTTCGCTTTGACGCCGAACTGGTGGCGATTGATCCACTGCATGGAGGTGCCGAGGCCTTCCTCACCCTCAGCAATGCCGTGATAGTCGCCGGCCTGATCAAACCTCAAAAGGTGCAGTGATGAAAATCCTTTACGACAGGTGGGCCTGGGTTCTTGAGCGACGGAAAATGGATCGTTGCCTCTGATTTTCATGCTCAATCCTCTCTTGGCCATCGCGCCTGCCACGGTTTCTTGGTCTCCGAAAGTGGGCCTTGTGATGATTGCCTGCAACGTGATTGCCATCGGTATTGGCAAGGCCACGATCAAACATCCGAGTGTTGGCGCCAAGCTTCCAAACGACGCCTTTTTCGGGGGCATGAGCCACGCATCACTGCTGGCCACAACGAGCCTTGGTCACATGATTGGCATCGGAGCCATCCTTGGACTCGCAACCCGCGGTGTGCTCTGATCATTTGAAACGATGATCAGCAAGGAGTGGCACTACCACTCCTTTTTTCATGTCTTTCAGGTGGCGACGGATGACACTTGCGACGTGGAGTCGGCTGTGTCCTGGAGCGCGGATACGGCAAGTTTGAAGCGGAGTTTGATGCGTTCAGCCATCTGATCTGGCAAGAGACCGAGAGTCTCAAAACTCTGTTGGGGCGTGGCGTGGTCGACCATGACGTCGGGAATGCCAATCCGCATCACAGGCAGCTGCAGATCAGCATCCTGCAGAGATTCGAGAACAGCCGAACCGAAGCCCCCTTGAATCGTTCCCTCTTCCATGGTCACAACACGGCCAATGCGTTGCGCCAGTGGATGAATCAGGGCGGTATCGAGCGGACGCAGGAAGCGAGCATTCACCACCGTGCAGTGGATGCCCTGCTGCTGCAGAAGTTCGGCCGTTGCCAACGCTTTGGAATTCATGGCGCCGTAGGCCACGATCAAAAGGTCATCCCCGGTGCGGAGCACTTCACCGCAACCAATGGGGAGGGGTTCCCAGCCCTCCTCCATTAACGGCATCCCTTCACCAGGACCGCGAGGAATGCGGATGGCGCAGGGACCATCGTGCTGAAGTGAACTCACCAACATGCGTTGCAGTTCCGCTTCATCCTTGGGAGCCATCACCGTGAAATTCGGAATGGCTCGCATGTAGCTGATGTCGTATTGACCCTGATGAGTAGGGCCATCGGCACCGACAATGCCTGCTCGATCGAGCACAAAGGTGACCGGCAACTTCTGGATGCCGACATCGTGGATGAGCTGATCGAAAGCCCGTTGCAGGAAGGTGCTGTAGATCGCCACCACAGGACGCAGACCATCACAGGCCATGCCTGCAGCCAGGGTGACGGCATGCTGCTCAGCGATTCCCACATCCACGTATTGATTCGGGAGGGACTTCTGCAGCAGGTCGAGACCGGTGCCCGTGGCCATCGCCGCAGTGATGCCGATCACTTTCGGATCCTGCTCACAGATTTTGACAAGCGTCTGCCCGAAAACCTTGCTGTAGCTGGGTGGCTTAGGTGTCTTGCTAGGGCGGGCCTTGCCAGTGCCCAGATCAAAGGCTGATTGTGCGTGGTAGCCGACTTGATCAGCTTCGGCATAGGGGTAGCCCTTGCCCTTGGTGGTGATCACGTGCACCAGAACAGGTCCCCCCACGCGATGGGCCGCCTGAAAAGTGCGGGTCATCTCGGCGATGTCATGGCCGTCGATTGGGCCCATATAGGTAAAGCCCAGTTCTTCGAACACCGCACCAACCTTGGGGACAGCCAAACGGCGCATGCTGCCCTTGAGTCGATTTAACTCGGCGGGAAGATCACCGCCCATGAAGGGGAGATGACGCATGCTCTCTTCCACGCTGCCTGAGAGAAATTGCATCGGCGGACTCAGCCGCATGCGGTTTAAGTGACTCGAAAGGGCGCCCACCGGAGGTGAGATCGACATGTCGTTGTCGTTGAGCACCACCAGCAATGGCGTTTCCGGCATGTGGCCGGCATGGTTGATTGCCTCTAAGGCCATGCCTCCGGTGAGCGCGCCATCGCCGATCACCGCAACACACTTGTAGTTCTCTCCTTGCTGGTCACGGGCCATGGCCATGCCCAGTGCCGCTGAGATGGAGGTGCTGGCATGACCTGCACCGAAATGGTCAAAGCTGCTTTCGCAACGCTTTAAATAACCGGCAACTCCACCTTTCTGTCTTAGGGAATCAAAATTGCTGTAACGACCGGTGATCAATTTGTGGGGATAGGCCTGATGTCCCACATCCCAGACGACACGATCACGGTCAAGATCGAGCGTCTGGTAGAGAGCCAGCGTGAGCTCAACCACACCAAGACCCGGTCCGAGATGACCTCCGCTGTTGGACACCACCTCGAGATGACGCTGTCGAATCTGCGCCGCGACCTCCTCAAGCTCGCTCGTGCTGAGACCATGCAGCTGGTTGGGATGCGACAGATCGCGCAGGTGCATGGTCTCTCGACGGATTTAGGCAATCTACGGGCCTTACCTGCCGTCCGCGTCAGCGTTCGGTTGTCAAACTGAACTGATGGACGAATACCTGCCCAGGATCCTGCGCGCGAGGGTTTACGACGTTGCCCGTGAAAGCCCGCTTGAATCAGCCATCAATCTCAGCCGTCGGCTGAACAATGACGTCTGGCTCAAGCGGGAAGACCTCCAACCGGTCTTCTCCTTCAAGCTGCGTGGTGCATACAACCGCATGGTCCAGCTCTCCGAGCAGGAGCGCGAGCGCGGTGTGATTGCAGCGAGTGCCGGGAATCATGCCCAGGGGGTAGCCCTCAGCGCATCCCATTTGCAGTGTCGCGCTGTGATTGTGATGCCGATGACCACTCCAAACGTGAAGGTCGATGCCGTGCGCCAGCTCGGCGGAGAGGTGGTGCTGCATGGGGAGACCTACGACGAGGCCTGCGCCGAAGCCATCCGTCGCAGTGCAGACGAGGGCCTTTGTTTCATCCATCCCTTCGACGACCCTGAGGTGATTGCTGGCCAGGGGACGGTGGGGATGGAGATCCTGCGCCAATGCCAGGAACCCCCTGACGCGATCTATGTGGCGATTGGTGGTGGTGGACTGATCGGAGGGATCGCTGCCTATGTGAAGAGCCTTTGGCCCGGAGTGGAGGTGATCGGCGTTGAACCCCATGACGCCGCTGCCATGACGCTGTCGCTCGAGGCTGGCGAGCGGATCCGACTGCCGCAGGTGGGATTGTTTGCTGATGGTGTCGCTGTGCGGGAAGTCGGAGAGAACACCTTCCGCTTAGCCCAGCGTTATGTCGATTCGATCGTCACCGTGAGCACTGACGAGATCTGTGCCGCGATCAAAGATGTCTTTGAAGACACGCGGTCCATCCTTGAGCCGGCCGGTGCTCTTGCCATTGCAGGACTCAAGGCCGACGTTTCCAAACGCCAGTTACAGGGTCGTCAGCTGGTGGCCGTGGCTTGTGGCGCCAACATGAATTTCAATCGCCTGCGTTTTGTCGCCGAACGTGCCGAGTTGGGTGAAGAGCGTGAAGCGATGCTGGCCGTTGAGATTCCTGAACAGCCAGGCAGCCTGCGTCAGCTCTGTGAGCTGCTTGAGAAACGCAGCCTCACTGAATTCAGCTACCGCATGAGAGCAAGCGATCGGGCCCACATCTTTATGGGGGTGCAGATCAGAGATCAGCAGGATCGCGCTGACCTTCTGGCCTCGCTGCGCAGCAATGGATACGAGTGCCTTGATCTCAGTGACGACGAGCTCTCCAAGGTGCATCTCAGGCACATGGTGGGAGG
>MDTA01226895.1_pt1 | contig 16591 bp, 10 predicted proteins | sample 811151 | NCBI WGS metagenome assembly MDTA01 (sample SAMN05326648, study PRJNA326480) | marine metagenome | isolation source: seawater | place: Indian Ocean: South | collected 2010 | reverse complement strand
CGATGACATGGTCATAGAGGCCTAACATCAACAGAACGAATGAACCGCTGATGCCAGGCAAAATCATTGCGCATATTGCTATTGCACCCGCGCTCAATGCAACGAAGGCTGTGGGGTTGTTAAGTGATCCAGAGCGAATGCCTAATAAGGAGAAGGTCGCTATAGCGACTACCCCAAATGTTAGGTACAGCAGTGGCGTCCACTTTCTTATTTCACGTCGTGTCATAAACGCAGACACTGCTATGACGCCAAAAAACACAGACGAAACGATGACAGGTCTTTCATGAATCTGGGTTCGAAGCCATGAGGCTAGGAGCAGCAACGCCATGGCTATGCCCAGTAAAAGACTCGCGAGGAATGACCATTGGACGGACCGGAGCCGTTGCTTGCATCCCTCAACGTCGCCACGTATCAAACTGCCGATAGCGCTGGAAGCAGTGCTGACTTGTTTAATTAGCTGGTCGTATATCCCTAAAAGGAGCGCGACAGTTCCACCCGAAACACCCGGGATGATGTCGGCGACACCCATGCAAAAACCTCGCACTATTTGGATCAGAGGGTTGCGTGGCACATCTTGGACCGTACCGCGAGATCACCGTGCTGCAGTTGGCAGCATTGTGCTTTGTTACTCGATTTCTTGAAGATCGATTCGAGTTAGGCGGATTTCTTGTGTGATCGATGATCAACACCACTGACCAATAATTCGGTGATTCTGCCAGGTAATGCAGCTAACGCCATGGTTCCCCATAGGCGTTTCGGATGACGAACTTCTCTTTTGTGTTTGATTACCGCTCGGGTGACGTCGGTCGCGACTTTTTTCGCGCTGACGTCTGTGAGCATTCCTATTTGTCGCAAACGTCGTTGAGCTTGATCAAAAGCAGGGTTGCTAGTGACTCGATCCCACATCTCGGTGTCTACTGGTCCGAGGTGCATAGTGGTTACCTCGACACCGGTGCCTTTTGTTTCCATGCGCACTGTTTCCGCGAAGCGGCTTAGTCCAGCCTTGGATGCGCAGTACGCCGCGAGCCCTGGAGCTGGGGTAATCGCAGCCATCGACGAGGTGTAGACAAGATGACCTCGACCCCGTTCGATCATCTGAGGCAACGCTTGTCGAGTCAACCGAATAGGGGCTATCAGGTTCGTGGCAAGAACGTCACTAATTTTTTGTTCGTCAAGGTCTTCAACAAAGTCTTGAGTTTCGATTCCGGCGTTGTTAATCAATATGTCGATCGGAGAGATTTCGCGTTCCACGCGTTCTATAAAGCCGTCGAGCTGAGCGGAGTCGGTTAAGTCGACAGAGAACGATGAACCATTTAGTTGTTCCGCTAGTTGTTCTATTTGGTCTGTTGATCGGGCTACGAGGACTACATGAGCTCCTTGTTTTGCAAAAGATCGAGCTATGGCAGCACCGATTCCTTTGCTGGCACCGGTTACAACAACGCAAGCATTTTGGATTTCCATGTCCAAAAGCTAGGCGAAGGCCGGGGGCTCCACGAACAACAATCTGGGACCCGGTCCGAGCCCCAGATTGTTGAGATGGGTTAGATGAAGGCCGGAACGAATACCAGCGAAACGATGGTCATCACTTTGATGAGGATGTTCATAGCGGGACCGGACGTGTCTTTGAACGGGTCGCCGATGGTGTCGCCTACCACTGCGGCGGAGTGAGCATCGGTGCCTTTACCTCCGTGGGCGCCGGCTTCGATGTATTTCTTTGCGTTATCCCAGGCCCCGCCTGAGTTCGCCATGTAAATGGCGATGAGGAAGCCTGTGACTACGGCTCCTGCAAGAAAGCCACCGAGAGCATTGACGTCGATGAACCCAATCACGAGTGGTAAGAGGATTGCTAAGGCACCGGGTAACAGCATTTCGCGTAATGCGGCTTGGGTGGATATGTCGACGCATCGTCTGCTGTCGGGCTTAACTCCTGGTTGTCCTTCGCGTAGACCAGGAATTTCTGCGAATTGCCGTCGAACTTCGACGATCATTGCTTGAGCGGCTCTACCTACCGATGACATGGTCAGTGCGGCGAAAATGAATGGGGTCATCGCTCCGAGGAACAGTCCGATGGTTACTGCGGTGTCGTTGATGTCAAGGTTGACTTGAGAGCCGGCGGTCAAGCTAAACGATTTAAACAAGGCAAGGGCAGTCACAGCAGCTGAACCGACCGCGAATCCTTTAGCAACGGCTGCGGTGGTGTTGCCGAGCGCATCGAGGCTGTCAGTGACCTCTCGTACTTCAGGCGGCAACTCAGCCATTTCGGCGATACCTCCGGCGTTATCGGCGATGGGGCCGTAGGCGTCTACTGCGACGATTACGCCTGTTACTGCAAGCATGCCGATCGCGGCTAGAGATACGCCGTAAAGACCTATGACGTCTCCTGCGTTGCCAAACGCGGCACCGCCTAGCCAGTAAGACAGACCGATCATTGTTACAACTAGGGCAACTGATGGGAGCGTGGAGAGTTTCCCTTGGGCGATTCCTTCAATCGTGACTGTCGCCGCTCCGGTTTCTGACTGGGCAGCGATACCTTTTACGGGTTTGTAGTGTTCGGAAGTGAAGTACTCCGATACGAATCCGATTGCCCAGCCCCCCAGTAATCCAATGATGATGGTTAACGACAGGTAGATGGGTGTTGTAACGATGTCGGTTCCACCGAAGAGCCATTGGGTTCCCACGATGGTGAAAATGATGGTTAGTCCCATGGCTATGTATTGGCCGGTGTGTAGCTGTGTGGCGAGACTTTGGCCTTCTTTGCCTCTTGTGAGTAACGCTCCGACGATTGAGGCGATCATGCCTAAGGCCCCAATGAGAATCGGGTACATCAACAGGGATTCGTAGTCACCGAATACTTGCAGTTCGTCTCCCTGGATGAACACGCCTGAAAGCAAGAGCGACACTAGGACTATGGGAGCTACTACCGAGCCGGCGTATGACTCAAAGAGGTCTGCGCCCATGCCTGCAACGTCGCCTACGTTGTCGCCGACTGCGTCGGCGATAGTGGCTGGGTTACGTGGATCGTCTTCGGGTATTCCTGCTTCGACTTTGCCAACGAGGTCGCCGCCGACGTCTGCGGCCTTGGTGTAGATACCGCCACCGATACGCGCGAACAGTGCAATAGAACTTGCACCTAATCCGAATGCGGCCACTACTTGAAATGCGCTGTCGACTCCTAGCCAGGTAACCCATAGGAGGTAGTTGAAAGAGATGCCAAGTAACGCGAGGCCCGCGACACTGAATCCCATCACTGCGCCACCTTTGAAGGCCAATGGCAGAGCTTTAGCGGCCCCGTCTCTGGCTGCATTAGCCGTCCTGGTGTTAGCAGCTGTCGCAATTCGCATGCCGATAAACCCAGCAATTGATGACAGGACAGCGCCCATCAAGTACGCAAACGAAGCCGATGGTCTTCCGTCAATGGGTAGCACCAACAGAAGTACAAACATGACTACTACGAAGGCTGAAACCCATTGATATTCGCGACGAAGGAACGCCATGGCTCCTTCGCGAATGGCTTGGCCGATCTCTTTCATAAGATCTGTGCCTTCGTCCGCCTTCAAGACGGTCTGTGCGAAATAGTAAGCAAGTAATAGCGCTAGTGCTGATGCGATTAGCGCGAAATACGGAACCGCTGTCACGATGTCCTCTCAGTTCAGCCCAGTCAATAGTGGGTGCCGGTTCGGGCTGGGCCGACGGGGTCCGACACGGCTTGGCGCGTTTCGGCACCAGGGGAAAAGCCTACGAAACCGTTGGGGCCGGGGCAACTACTTCTAGCTACTGATTGGCTCGATACTGAATTTGTTCAAAAAGTCGAGCAACCCAGCTTGATTGTGGAATTGGTGTGCGGGGAGGCCGACAGCTTCGGCTCCTTCAACATTTCGTGCGAGGTCGTCAATGAACAAACACGAGTTGGCTTCAACCTTGAGCGCGTCGAGGGCGTGCATGTAAGCCCCGCGATCGGGTTTGGCCACTCCGATTCGGTGGGTGTTTATGACCGCATCGAACATTTCGTTTATGCCGACGCGCCGCAGATAATCTTCGAATCGATCGTGATTGTTGGTCAAAATTCCGATGCGGAGGTTGTTTGGCAGGCGTGTGACTAGGTCGATCATGTCCGCGTCGACCCGTCCTTCGAACTCGAAAAATCTTTTGACGATTGGTCGGATGAACTCACCGTGGCTGTGAACCAGTCTGTTCTCTGTTTCGTTTCGCCATTGATCCCAGTTGATTTCTCCTCGAATCAATGGTTCATGCAGTTCTTTGCTAAACGCGGTCGCGAACACTGTTCCGGTTTCGATATCTGCTTCGGCCTCGAAGGTTCCGAGGTCGGATTCGTCCCATTGTCGAATGACTCCGTCGAAATCAAACAAAATCGCTTCGATCATTCGTGTGGGGTCTCTTGTTTCCCATATCGGAGCAGCAGCAGGGCACCTACTGCAGCAACAAAGGAGGCCACTAGGATGCCGATTTTTGCTAGGTCGGTGATCAAAGGATCTTCGAATGCGAGACTTCCGACGAAGATCGAGACGGTGAAGCCAATGCCGGCCGCCAAGCCCATTCCAATAAATTGTGGCCAGCTCACTCCGTCGGGAAGCGAGAAGCCAAAGCGCGTCGCTACCCAGGTAAATAGGCCAATTCCTAGTGGCTTGCCGATGACAAGCCCCACGATGATGCCGAGCGTGACGTTGCTTGCCGCTGCGTCAGAAATAGTGTCACCGCTCAGCACGATTCCCGCATTGGCGAGGGCAAATATGGGAACAATCATGAACGCGGTGAAGGGGTGCAGCAGTTCTTCGAGTCGCTCGGTAAGAGGCACGGATTCTTGCGCAAGGAATGATGCGTGTCGCACTTCGGCAACGTTCGCATCGCTGGGGAGGGCGTCAACTATTTGCTGCGCGTCACGTTTACCTAGAAGTGGTCTCGCAGGGGTGAGTAGCCCTAGCGCTACTCCAGCGAGCGTTGCATGCACACCAGATTCAAGGGTCGCATACCAGATGAATATGCCAAGCACTGCGTAAACCGGTATTGCCCACACTCGAACCTTCTGCAGAACCCAGACTGCAATCAAACCTACGAGCGCAGCAAGGAGCCAAGTCGTGCTGAGGTCGGTTGTATAGAAGATTGCGATTACCGCGATTGCACCTATGTCGTCCACGATTGCCAAAGTCAGCAGGAAAAGTTTGATCTTGGGGGATACTCGACTTCCAAGCAGCGCGACTATGCCGACTGCGAAAGCGATGTCGGTGGCCATAGGGATTCCCCAGCCTCTTGAGGCTTCACCAGCTGTGTTGAACGCGAAATAAAGCAGAGCTGGCACTACCATGCCGCCTGCCGCTCCTATCGCAGGGAGCGCCGCTGCCCGAAAGGACCTGAGATCGCCGGTCACCAGTTCTCGTTTTATCTCCAGACCCACAACAAAGAAGAACAAGGCCATCAGGGCGTCGTTAACAAAATGCTCGAGACTCATATGCGGTAAATGCCAGGTCCCTACCGCTAATTCGATCTCGGTGTGCCAAAAGCTGTGGTAGCCGTCACCCCATCCAGAGTTCACCCACACCAGTGCGGCTGTGGTCGCAATCAGCAAAAGAACGCCTCCAGCGACTTCGCGATCTATAAATCGCAGCACTGGTCTGGCCACGAATTTCGCGAGGCTGTTATCGCTACTAGCGAAGGTTGGTCGCTTGAGGAGTGAATCGGATCCAGCCATGGTGTATCCAGGCTAGAGCCCTGATCGCGGTTTACTCAAGAGCACCCAATAGTCAGGTAATTCGACAGGTGCTTCATCTGCTGAAGTTTTGAGCGTGCCGTAGCACAGTCGGACGTTAGTTGAATCGTGGCATTACCTGGTTAGTGATCAGATCCATCGATTCGATGATCTGTTCGCTGGAATGAATGCCTTGGGGAATGAGGAAGAAGACCTCATCGAAGCCAAGTCTGTTGTGGGCCTCTTCGATTTGTCGAGAAATTGTGTCGGGGCTTCCCACCAATTTCAACGGCATACCCTGACCGAATTGGCGAGCCCAGTTGTCCCAAAACCACTCCATGTCTTCGAAGTCTTGTTGCGCTTGGAGATCCGTGGGGGCGCATACAGCTATTCCTCCCCACGCTGCTTCATGTCCCTTTGGCTTTTCCACTCCGTGGCGGACAGCCTCTTCTCTGTAGGTTTGCCACAGCGCTTCACAGAAGTCGAGTTTGTCGCTCAACACTATGGGAGTGCCGCCGTATTGGGACCAGAACAGGGCTGTCTTCATGGACATGGTGAAGCCGCCGTACAGCGGTGGATGCGGGTCCTGAAGCGGGCGGGGTGCGATGCCAATCTCGTTGATTGTCATGTCCGGGTCTATGCCCGCTCCGTAGTTCGAATAGACAGTGTGAGGGTGAGGGTTGAGGTTGTCGTTCGGGAATTTCCAGAATTGACCTTCGTAGCTGAACGTTTGGTTCTTCAGTGCTGTGAGCACTACTTCAACAAATTCTTCGAAAAACCTGCGGTTGTATTCGTCGACATCGCTGTCTTTGTTCCAGAATCCAACTGCGGACAGGTCAGGGCGAATCTTTAGTTGGTCAACCCAGCGGTGCTGGTAGCCCCTGACGATTCCGACGCCGAGGCGGCCGCCGGTCATGTGGTCGAGAGTCGAAATTTGTTCAGCGACTCGTAGTGGGTTATGTGTGGTTGAGACAAACCCGCATGAGATAACGCGAAGTTGTTCGGTTGCATTGGCTATCCACGACGCCATTAGCCCTAGATCGTTGGACGCTTCGAAGCCTTCAATTTGAAGATGGTGTTCGGGGTGCCCGAATCCATGCCAGCCGTTTTGGTCTGCGTATTTGGCAATATCGGATATCTCGCTGAGCATCCGCTGGTACAGGTCATTGTTGAGTCCTGCGAGACCTGTTTCAAGTTCTTCACGACGTCCCATCGTGCAGTACATGAATAGATCAAATTTCACTTTGGTCCTCCAAGGCAGCGCTACTTAGTCGCTGACAGCGAGACCATCTACGACGGTGCTCGCGAACATGCGCGCGACATGGTCGATGTTGAATTCGCCATCAAAGCGCCACCAACCTACGACTGAGTTCATTGCTGCAATTGTCATGCGGGCGATCACACGAGCTTCGACGTCGCCTCGGAGTGAGCCGTCTCGTTGTCCTGCTTCGATAAGGCGTACCCAGCCGTTCGCGAATTCGCGCAGTGGAACTGCGAGATTTTCTCTTGTGGCTTCAGGAGATTCCTCGAAACAACGAATATTTGCTTTAGTGAAGTCCGAATCAAGTGTTATGGCAGTTACGTAGGCAACAACTGCAGCCATTAGCCGGTCGTGGCCAGAAGCGTCGTCACCGGCGGCGTTGAGAGCTGCTCGTATGGCATCTCTGGCGTGTTCTAGACCAACTGCGAGGACCTCTTCGACTATCGCGTCCTTTGAGTCGAAGTGGTAGTACAGGCTGCCTGCTTGCATCTTGGCTACCGAAGCAATTTCCGTGAGGGTCGCGGCGGCATAGCCTTTGCGGGCGAGCACGTCAGCAGCCGCGTCCAAGATGCGGGTACGTGTTCGTTCCCCTTTGCGTATTCGTTCAGGCGCGAGTTCTGTCGGACTCATTGGGAAGAACCTAGTAGTCCTAGGGCAGCAGTGAAGACTCCGAATAGCATCGCTCGACTTTTTCTCATCAAAATCGTCCCGTGGCTGAGAGTCGTCGACGGTGCTCTAAGAAGTCAACGAGGACATAGTCACCAAGGTTTTGGGGGCTGGTGAAGAACGCTCGTCCTCCGTTCATCTGAGTCATCTTCTCAACGAACTGCCGCAAGTAGTTGTTGGGATCGAGCATAAAGATATTTATTCGTATGTCTTCTTTGGTCGCTCGCGCTACTTCTTTGAGTGTCGCTTCGATCGTTTCGGGCGCCGGCGGGTAATTGAAATATGGTCGGCCATTTGGACCAATGTGGGCTGTGGGTTCACCGTCGGTGATCATGATGATCTGTTTGGTTCCGCTCTGGCGCGCCAGTAGTCGTCGAGCGATCATGAATCCGTGCTGCATATTTGTTCCGTAGGCGTAGTCCCACGAAACTTCGGGAAGTTGCGGCGCGTTGAATTCGAAAGCTGACTCGGCAAACCCCACTAGCCCTAGATAGTCACGTGGGTACTGGGAACTAATGAGCGAATGCAGCGCCATTGTTACTTTCTTGGCCGGAAGAAAGTTGTCTCGCATCGGCATCGACAGCGAGAGGTCCAACATCAACACCGTTGACGCTCGGGTTGTCATTTCTGTTCGTTCTATTTCAAAGTCGTCTGGGGTGAGACCTACGGGCGTGCCCTGACCATTTCGGCTTATGGCATTGCGGACAGTTTGTTCGATGTTGAGGTTGAAGTTGTCTCCAAACTCGTAAGGCTTTGTTTCGTAGGCCCGTTCGTGACCAACTCCAGTTCGATTGATCCGATGACTTCCAATTTTGTCGTCCATCAGTTTGTTGAAGAGATCACCTAAAGCATTTTGGCCGATTGCCCGTAATGCTCGGGGTGTCAGTTCAAGCCGGCCTTCGGTGTTTTGCGCGAGACCGTTCTCTTCGAGCAGGCGTGCCATTTCGCTCATACGTTGCAGCGCTTCGGCGGATTCACGACCTAGGAGCTCTTCGACTCGCTGCGGGTCGACCTCGGCAAGGGCGCTGGGGTTCGACGCGTTTTGCAGCATCTGTTGCAATGAGTCGAGGTCTCCTAATTGTTGCATCACGTCGGTAGCTTCAGGCATGTTCAGTTGCTGATCGCCACCAAATTCGTAGTTAGCGTCCCAGTTCATGTCCGGGAACGCTTCTTGCAGGTGTTGAGCGAGTTGTTGGGTCTGCCATTGGAGGTCCATGTCGTCCATCAGCTGGGCAGACAGCTCTTGCAGCTGCTGGCGTTGTTCTGGGGTGAGGGAGTTCATCATTGCCTGCATCGCTGCCATGCGCTCGGCCATGATTTCCAAAAGTTCGTCTAGGGATTCGGGGTTCTCTGGGAAGAAGTCACCGTGACGATCCATGAAACCCTCAAAGTCTGGTTCTTCTCCCTGGTTTCTTTGCTCAATCATTTGATTGAGTTCTGCCATCATGTCTTTCATCGGGGCGAGGTCTTCGGGTTGCATCTCCCCCATCGCTCCTGCCATTTGATCAAATTGGCTTTGGGCGACTTCTTTCTTTAAACGTTCGATGAGTTCGTCGAACTGTTGCCTGGCTTCAGGCGACATAAATTCGTAGCTTTGTAGGCCTTTGACTTTGCCCGCGAGATCAGGGGGCAACATGTCAAGTTGCAAGTTTTTGTCGATTGATGATGCCTCGGCGATGTCGTTGGCTCGCTGGTCTCCTGACGCGGCTGTATCGGCAACGTGATCTTCGATCGCGTCTCGTTCTTCGGCAACAACATCGTCAAGGGTTTCATTTATTTCGTCGTAGATGCCGCCTAGGTCGAACTGATCGAGCATCTCTTCTCGTCGTTCTCGTAGCTGATCCAACATGTCGCGAAGACCCTGCATTTGATTTCCGTCTCGATCTTGGAAACCTTGTTGCATGAGACGTCGCATAGCTGCGTTGAGGTCTCCGTGGTAGAGCAGGTCGTCGGTGAGTTCTTTGAAGAGGTCTTGCGCGTCGTACTCAAAACCGACTTGGGTTCCATCCCATGCGGAATATCGGAAACGTGCCCCCTCCCGCTGCCTGTTTCGTCGTCGAATCACCATGACCGAGCCATCCTTATCCGAGTTTTTGCTAGCCCCGGCCTCTATAGGTCGCCCGTACACCTAGGGCTTCTTTGTTGAGGCGTTTCGAAAGATGCAGCCCTTCGAGAATGAGTTCGACTGCGCTGGCTAGTTCAGCTGGGTCAGATGAGTCCGTGAGTTCTGCGGCCGCTTCTGCTAGATCGGAATTTCCGGCAAGTAGGTCCGAGTATTCTGCAGAGTTGATGTCATCGCCTGTATGAGCGACTGTTCCTCCGTCGAAACTGTCAACGACTGCGACCAGGTCTTCGGGTGAGAATCGGCCCTTAAAGACTTCCAATACTGCAGCGTTCAGCATTTGGAGGACGATCTGGCCGTCGCGTCCTTCCTCGATGGATTCGATCTCGATTTTTCCGCTGGACGACGCCATTAAAGCTTCAAGGTCACTGACCCGCGGCACGACATGTGTCTCCCCTGCTTGGAGAGCTCGGCGGGTGGCGTTGGCGATCAACGTTTCGTAGTTCGTTACCGTCATACGGACTGACACCCCCGATCGTTGGTTGACCTGCGGACTTGAGCGACAGATGTGGCTGAAGGTTGCGATGACCTCGGCCATGAATTCTGGCATCGCAACCGATACTCCGGGCGCGTCTAGGGGCGCTGCTTCTTGTTCAGCGATTTCAATTTCGGTGTCGATTTCCAGTGGATAGTGGGTGCGGATTTGCGCCCCGAAGCGGTCTTTGAGAGGGGTAATCATCCGACCTCTGTTCGTGTAGTCCTCAGGGTTCGCCGACGCTACGAGCAACACATCGAGAGGTAGTTGGACTTTGTAGCCACGAATTTGCACATCTCGTTCTTCGAGCACGTTAAGAAGGCCAACCTGGATGCGTTCAGCGAGGTCAGGGAGCTCATTGATTGCAAAGATGCCTCGGTTGGTGCGGGGCACCATTCCGTAATGCAAGGTGAGTTCATCAGAGAGGTATCGACCCTCAGCTACTTTGATGGGGTCAACTTCGCCAATGAGATCAGCTATTGAGGTGTCCGGTGTCGCCAGCTTTTCTCCATAGCGAACATCTCGATGCGCCCATGCGAGTGGGGTTTTGTCACCCCGTTTAGCTAGAAGATCTTTCGCGTGTTTCGACACTGGGTTGAATGGGTCATCATAAATTTCGGAGCCTTCGACGTAAGGCATCCATTCATCAAGCAAGTTGACGAGGGATCTAATCATTCTGGTTTTTGCTTGGCCGCGTTCTCCGAGAAATATGACGTCGTGACCGGCAAGCACGGCGTTCTCGAGTTGTGGGAGGACCGTGTTTTCGTATCCGACGACACCGTCGAAGAGAGGTTCACCAGCTGAGATCAATGCAACAGCGTTTTGTCGCATTTCTTCTTTCACTGGGCGAGATACCCATCCCGATTTCTTGAGTTCCCCAACATTCTTTGGCTGTGTCATGGCCGCACCCTAACCGCCAAGGCGCCCTTTAGGTCGCTCAGGCCACTACGGTCAGCAAGATAGTGAGCAGGCTCGGAGATACAGAACGAGGTATTTCGCTGTCAGGTCCTTGGAAGGCACTGGCAGGTGAAGACGTCGCACGTCGCCATATTGGTGATGTCGACCTCGATGACAGTGGGTGGGTTGACGTTGAAGTACCCGGACTATGGCGCTCCCATAACACGCTCTCAGGAGCAGAATCAGTGTTGTACCGCCGACATTTCAGTCTTGATCCACTGCCTGAGGGCAAGCGACGTTGGCTCGCGATAGACGGGCTTTGCTATCAGGGAGATATTTGGCTCAATGGTGCTTATCTGGGAGACACAGAGGGTTATTTCGTTGAGCACAGCTTCGAAATATCCGATGTGACATCTGATGCTGGGGAACATCTTTTAGCCATTGAAGCCAACTGCTTGCACCCTTCAGATCGCGCCGAGAAACGCAACATCACCGGGGTATTGCAACATTCTGACGCTTTAGATCATGACTTGAACCCAGGAGGCATTTGGAGAGAGGTTCGAATTGAACAAAGCGGTCCAGTCAGAATCGATGATCTCAGGGTGTTGGTGCTTGAGGCCGACAATGATCGGGCGATTATCAAGCTTGGGGCAACCCTAGACAGCGCGGTGACAGCGACCGTTGACGTCGTGACCACAGTAAGTCGCGGTGAACACATTGAGCATCAGCAGGAACTGGTACTCGCCCGCGGTCGAAACGAGATCGAGTGGCATGTCGCAGTGGAGGAACCCGAGCTGTGGTGGCCATTCGCTTTAGGCGACCAGCCGCTGTACGACACCGAGGTAGGGGTCGTTGTCGCAGGTGAACTGAGTGATAGGAAGTCTCGTCGTATCGGGCTTCGGAGTTTCGAGCTTCGTAATTGGATTGCTTCAGTCAACGGGGAACGTATCTATTTGAAAGGGTCCAACTTCGGGCCTTGTGGCAGCGATCTCTCAAAGATCTCCGAAGGTGACTACCGACGTGATCTCGTGCTCGCTAAGAACGCGAACCTGAATTTGATTCGCGTACACGGTCACGTTGCTCACCCGTACCTGTACCGGCAGGCCGACGAACTTGGAATGCTGCTCTTTCAGGATTTTCCACTTCAATGGGGATACTCGCGTGCAATTCGAAGCCAAGCGACGCGACAAGCGACTGCTCTCGTGCACCAATTCGGGCATCATCCTTCAATCGTTCTCTGGAACGCCCACAATGAACCGTTTCCCTACAGTCGCAAGCCCGGGCAGCCTAAAGATGAAGCGCGTGGCTCAACTTTTGGGGCCTTGACCTCGGTTAATCATCAACTGCCATCCTGGAATCGTTCCATTCTTGACCGTGCGGTGAAACGATCTTTAGAAAAAGCCGATACGACAAGACCTTCCATCGCCCACTCTGGTGTTGCTCCCCACTTTCCTCAGCTTGATGGAACTGACTCTCACCTTTGGTTCGGCTGGGAACACGGCAACATATCGGACCTCAATGTTCTGGCTTCGCGACTTCCACGGTTGGTTCGCTTCGTCTCAGAGTTCGGTGCCCAGGCTCTACCTGCAGACGCAGAGATCGCGGAAGCTTGCGGCGCTAGCAACTTCCCTCAGATCGATACTGAGGTTTTGGCTAACGACTTCGGGGCGCAGCTGGAGTTGTTAGGGCAACACACGCCGATTAACGAAGCGGGTAGCTGGGATGAGTGGGTTCATCAAACCCAGCTCCGGCAAGCAGAGGTATTGCGCCACACCATAGAAATGCTCAGAACATTGAAATACAGGCCGACGGGGGGCTTTTGTCAATTCATGTTTGCTGATGCGCTGCCATTCATCAGTTGCTCGGTCTTAGACCACCAGCGACGACCCAAGAAAGCTTGGGACGCGCTCTCCGCTGCGAATCGCCCGGTGATCGTTGTGGCCGACCTACACCAAAACGCGTTAACGACCCAGCGACACAAATGCGCAATACATGTGGTGTCGGATCTAAGGACCAACGTCGGGCCCACCACTTTGACTGTTGAATGGCGGGCACCGGCAATGCAGCCACAACGCTGGGTCTTCGCTGGGGACTTTGAACCTGACAGTGTGACCAAGGTTGCAGAGCCGATTTTGGTTGCAGATAATCCCGGTATGGCCAGTCTGGCTCTCGAATTAAGGGGACCTGAAGTACACGCAGTCAACCTGTATCAAATAAAGGTTTGCTAACGAGTTCTGCATTCTTGCGCTCATGGAGATACGGTTTCTGGAGCACGTTTGTCCTACAGGAGGTTGGCCATGGCGGCCACGGCTACGAACCCCAAAGGTTCGACTCCGATCTTTCGGCGGAAATGGCAGTTGCCATTCCCTTTGAACATCTACCAGTCATCTGTTGGTCGTAAGTGGGTGATGGCATTAACCGGCATCGGTTTGCTGGGTTTTGTCATTGTGCACATGATCGGCAACTTCCACATTTATGAGGGACCGGTTCAGCTTCACGAATACGCAGAGACCTTGAGAGGTCTCGGAGGCGGTCTATTCCCTAGAACGTTTTTGCTGTGGGTGTTGAGAATCGGGCTCGCCGGAATGTTCGTTTTGCATATCCACTCCGCTTATTCGCTCAAGGAGCGAAGCCGCAAAGCCAGCGACAAAGCAGATTTTGTGGGCGGAGAAAAAAAATACGGAAGCAAACGCGATTATGTGGCAGCCAATTACGCCAGTCGGACCATGCGTTGGACAGGACCAATTGTTCTGCTGTATCTGCTGTTCCATTTAGCTGACTTGACGTGGGGCTGGTGGCTCGGAGACGACTACGTCCTCGGAGATCCGTACCACAACGTGGTCGCGAGCCTTTCAAGTTTGCCGGTCGCCATCATTTACGTTGTCGCGAATGTGGCACTAGCGATACATATTTTCCATGGAACGTGGAGTCTGTTCCAGAGTTTGGGGATCAACAATCCTAAATACAACGAACTTCGCCGCACCCTGGCAAAGCTCGTTGCCGGAATAATCTTGGTAGGCAATCTCAGCTTTCCGGTGTTAGTCACCGCGGGGCTAGTCGACGATGACAACAGAAAATGTGAGGTCGGTGACGTGGCCTGTTTAGAGCACGAAGCGGAGAAACACTAATGACAGTTCTCGACTCAAAAATTCCTGAGGGTCCAGTTGCGGACAAATGGGAAAATCACAAGTTTTCTATGAAACTCGTGAACCCGAACAATAAGCGGCGTTTCGAAATCATCGTTGTGGGAACCGGACTTGCCGGCGCGTCGGCAGCTGCTTCGCTCAGCGAACTCGGATACCGCGTCAAAGTGTTCACATTCCACGACTCACCTCGACGCGCCCATTCCATAGCGGCACAGGGCGGCATCAATGGCGCGAAGAACTACACCAACGACGGAGATTCGGTTCATCGACTCTTTTACGACACCGTCAAAGGCGGCGATTACCGAAGCCGCGAAGCAAATGTTCATCGTTTAGCTGAAGTTTCTGTCAACATCATTGACCAAGCCGCAGCTCAAGGTGTTCCATTTGCTCGCGAATACGGAGGTCTTTTAGACAACCGCTCTTTCGGTGGCGCACAAGTCAGCAGAACTTTCTACGCTCGCGGCCAAACAGGACAACAACTCCTTCTTGGTGCGTACCAGGCGTTAGCAAAACAAGTTGCTGCGGGTGCAGTGGAATTACACACCAGAACAGAATTACTTGACGTTGTACTCAAAGACGGCAGAGCTTGCGGCATAGTCACTCGCGATTTAGTAAGCGGAGAAATCAACAGTCACTCAGGCCACGCGGTGGTACTGGCAACTGGCGGATACGGCAACGTCTACTACCTCTCCACAAATGCGATGGCCTGCAACGTGACGGCAGCCTGGCGAGCCCACCGCAAAGGCGCCTTTTTTGCCAACCCCTGCTACACCCAAATTCATCCAACCTGCATACCCGCAAGCGACGAATTTCAATCCAAACTCACCTTGATGTCAGAGTCGTTGCGCAACGACGGACGAATCTGGGTACCGGATGCGTTCGACGATGGTCGTCCGCCAGACGAAATTCCCGAGGGGGAACGCGACTACTACTTGGAACGCAAATACCCCGCTTTCGGAAACCTGGTACCTCGCGACGTTGCGTCCAGAAACGCAAAAACAGTTGTCGATCAGGGCAAAGGAGTTGGAACACTCAAAAACGGTGTCTACCTAGACTTCGCTGCCGCCATCGAACGAGACGGCGAAGATGTCGTGCGAGCCAAATACGGCAACCTCTTCGACATGTACGCAAACATCACTGGTGAGAACCCCTATCAGGTTCCTATGCGCATCTATCCAGCGATTCACTACACCATGGGGGGAGTCTGGGTTGACTACAACCTGATGACCACCATTCCGGGCTGCTATTCAATCGGCGAAGCTAACTTCTCCGATCACGGAGCGAACCGGCTAGGTGCCTCTGCCCTAATGCAAGGTCTGGCAGACGGCTATTTCGTTCTCCCGTACACCATTGGGGATGACCTCGCTGGAAGACTCGGCGAAACCGTTGTCCCCACCGACGATCCTGTCTTCGTTGAAGCCGAAGCAGCGGTTCAAGGCCAGGTCGACCGATTCATGTCAATTGGCGGCACTCGTTCGGTCGATTGGTTCCACAGGGAGCTAGGCAAAATCGTGTGGGATTACATCGGCATGGAAAGAACCAAAGAAGGTCTCGAAAAAGCGCTCAGCGAAATTCCTGCCCTAGAAGAAGAATTCTGGAAGGACCTTCGCCTCCCAGGGTCAACCGCAACGTTGAATTCGAGTCTGGAAAAAGCTGGCCGAGTCGCCGACTTCTTTGAGCTAGCAAAGCTCATGGCTCGCGACGCACTGGACCGAGAGGAAAGTTGCGGCGGGCACTTCAGAGCAGAGCACCAAACAGAAGAAGGTGAAGCGCAACGCGATGACGACAACTTCGCGCACGTTGCCGCATGGGAATGGAACGGAGCAGATTCGGTTCAAACTCGCCATCAAGAAGAACTCGTGTTTGACAACGTTGCCCTTACTCAAAGGAGCTACAAGTGAGCAAAGAGCTCAACCTCACGCTTCAAGTTTGGCGACAGGACGGCCCCGACGACTCCGGTCACTTCGAGACCTACAAAGCCGAAAACATTAGCGAAGACATGTCGTTTCTCGAACTGTTGGACATCATCAATGAGGACCTCGTCGAGAACGGACAAGTACCAATCGAGTTCGATCATGACTGTCGCGAAGGTATCTGCGGCACTTGCAGTCTGATGATTAACGGCCAGGCACACGGTCACGCAAAAGCAACCACTACTTGCCAACTCCACATGCGCAAATTCAACGACGGTGACACCATCGTTGTCGAACCCTTCAGGGCGCGCGCGTTTCCAGTGGTACGAGACCTAGTGGTAGATCGCAGTTCCTTCGATCGAATCATCGAAGCAGGCGGATATATCTCGGTGAACACCGGAGCAGCTTCT
>MDTA01164237.1_pt1 | contig 16591 bp, 10 predicted proteins | sample 811151 | NCBI WGS metagenome assembly MDTA01 (sample SAMN05326648, study PRJNA326480) | marine metagenome | isolation source: seawater | place: Indian Ocean: South | collected 2010 | reverse complement strand
GTACATATCCGGGCGAGGAAGTTCCCCGTCTTGTTAGAGAACTCATCGACAGAGACCTCGAATGGATCACTTGTGACAGGCTCAAAAGAGCTGAGGAGGGCTCCATGCCGGGATTGCACGGATTTGGAAATTGGGTGTTATCAACGACTGCTAGATTGCTGTATTTGTACGGGATAAATGATTCACAGAGCGGGATGTGGGTGTTTCGTAAATCAATATTCAAAGATGAACGTGTCCGTCCTAAACATGACGGAATGCCCCTGTCCCAGGAATTCAAAATAAGAGCAAGGCGTTACCTAGGTAAGGAGAAGACAATGGAGATTAGCGTGCCCTATCGTCCGCGGGTTGGTGAGGCTGAGATCAATACTTGGGGTGATGGGCTTCTGAATCTGAGATTCCTTTTCACACACAGGCTCGGTCTGACTCGACAAGTAACTCCTTGGGGTCCAGAAGAATTGTCTGAATGAGAAAGCGTCTTTTTGTCTTGCAGACGCACGCCCAGAGGTCTTGATGTCGAAGCGATTCTTGAAAGATTTCCCTTGTCGGATTATTTGCGGGCAAATTCCTCGTCGTCAGTCGAAAAATTCCCCCAAGATTCTATCTTTTCTAGATCAGCTCTCATTGCATTTCGACTACCCATGTATGCAAAGCGACCTATCAAGAGCATCACAGGTAACAATATTGACACCGATATCAATACGAAATTGTTTATTTTACTCTCATCAGGCTCCTCATTTATTGGGATCGTCTCAGTGAGCGTTGGGCTAACAGTGTCTCCGTCCCTAGCCCATACATCAAGACGTACCCAGCTTCCGCCCTCTGGAAAAAAATCAACCGTTCTGGACCAAATGCCGTCGTTCTCCAACCTGTCCCCCAATATGCCGTCATCATTGAGGTCGAAATGCACAGGTTTGCCCTCTGTTGTCAACGTGCCATATACCTCTCTTGTTGATTCATCCAAGTCAATGAGGCTAACTTCAATGGTTATTTCCTGTGGCTCACCTTGAACAAGGTTAGTTGGTAAGATATTCAATGATGAGAGCATAGGGGCACTGGAACCAATTACAACTGATACTGCAGTCTCACCATAACCGCCCCTAGAATCCGAAGCGCGAAGCTTGATGACATGCTGTCCGGGAGGTAGATCGACCTCAATCAAAGGCCCTATCCCGATCAGGGTCCCACTTTCCAAGAACCACTCAATGGTTTCGAGGTCTCCGTCGTGATCGACCGTTCCGAAAGAATCGAGAATAATCAGATCCCCTGGAGGAATATACGCTCCGTTCATAGGGGAAGAGATGACTGGGATCGGAGAACTTGGAAGTACTGTCAATGTCAACGTGGAAGAGCTCTCCAAGCCGGTAGAATCTCGCATTAAGAAAGTTAAATTGTGGACTCCGGAAGGTAGGTGGCTTTCGTACATATGCCCTCCAAAAAACACATCCATCACTGGGACGGCTAATTTATCTGAGAACACTTTGACAGTGAAATCATCATTTTCTGGATCGAAGGATCTTGAAATGTCGAATTTGATAGGCTGGTCTGACCTTCCGTATTGGCCTTGCACAGGGCTGTCGATGATTATTACAGGCGCTGAGGAAGCAACGGTGATGTTCACCTCGGATGTTGAAGGAATACCCTTTCCATCGTCGATGGTCAAGCGCAACACATGGTTTCCAGCAGGTAGTCTCGAAGTGAATATCCAATCGTTTGAAAGAATTTCTGAAGCGCCTTCCAAAGTCCATGTAACAGAAACTAGATCGTTGAACCCAATCCCCCTGGAGCACAGATACCCTAGCCCATCCGAGGGTAAACGAGAGCACTGCAGATCTCGGTCTCCAGATCCGATGGAACTTATTTCCAACATCTCCGATGAGTTTGTTTCGTAACCATCTGTTGGAAATGAAATTGCAGAAACAGGATTTGAATTCCACACATCTATGTCCACATTTTTAGATATCGACCTTCCCGCATTGTCCGGGAAGTCATCCCAAACCTCCAGAGTCAGTGTATGTCGTCCAGATGACAGCATACCCTGCCAAAGGTGTCCGTCAACTGAGGCACTTCCTGACCAAAGGATGCCCTGAATGTCGGAGGATATTGACATGTAGACGCCGTCTCCCTCAGGATCAATTGATCCGAGGAAACTGAATTGAACAAAGTCACTGGATGTATTTCCGAACCTTGTTATCTCGTATTCAAGTGTCGGAAGCTGGTTGTAGTGTTCGACAAAGAAGGTCCATGATGAGGGTGAGTTATAATCATCGGAAACCCAAACAGCGACACTGAAGGTATCATCCTGGGGCGTGAATGTGACTTCGTGATTCCTTTCACATGGAGGTGTCAACGTTATGTTCTCCCCGTAACTCGTGCTCAACCAACATTGCAGAGGATCACCTTCCGGATCCGTGGTTCCATGCAGATCTATGGTTGCTTTTGCAGTCATACCAAGACTCATCACACCGAAGGGAGAAATCTTCGGCCTAGCATCGACTGTTAGTGTGGGGGGAAGATTAAGCAGAGTAAGGTTTCGTGTTTCTGATACGCATTTCCCAGTTGAGTCACACAACATCAACTTGATCTGATGTGTCCCGTCACTGATGTTAGGAGAGTCACTGTTTGGATCATTCGCGGTGAATGCCGATATCTCTGATGAAGGCCCCAGAATTGTTTGGTTCTCGGTTAAATCGATCCATGTGAAGGTGAGTACATCATTGTCCATGTCCCAAGACTCTGAGGCATTAAAAACAATTAATTCTGAGCTGCTGAATGCATCCCCTTCAACCGGTGTGGCCCACATGATGAAAGGTTCCTGATTCGGGAGAACAATGACGCACACAATCTCCAAGTCTTGGTCCAGAGGAATTTCACTTGTGATGAAAATGTGATCCGCGCCGTTGTCCGCAGAATATGTGCAGTTCACTTGAACACTGGTGCTGGGGCTCCAACCGGTCGAGTTATTCCAACTCTTTTGTACAAAGGGGCCTACCAGGGCTTTACCGGAATATGGCACAATTACTGATGTATTTTGATCGTGTTCGTCGAAGTTCAAGTCAACATTGGCATATGGCAAACCATATCCATTTTGGTTTATTATTTCCATCTCAATATACCATGAGACGTGTACAACGGATTCCTCGCCATCTGTGATAGGATCGTCGATTAGCGATGAGGATATCCAATTAATTTGGCTTCCAGATGTGGCATTTATGGTAGTCGGTCCGTTCATTGTGATATCGATCATCGATGCGTTGGTTGAGTAGAAAGTGGGTTTATGGTTTGAAGTGCAGTTGATGTGCAGATCCTGTATTTGGATGTCATGGAAGTTTGACAGCCTGACACAACCATCTGAATTAGACAATCTGGTATTATTCATTGTTGATTTGGTAGACCCCCTTCCAGACCATTGAAACGAACCCCCATTGAATTGGAAATCATTGAAATGTGCGTCAATCGAATCGAGAACGACCAGGCTCTGGTTGTCCTCAGACCTTATGTCGGCCCCGTTTATTTCGATCCAACCAGTTCTCTGTAAGCCACTGCCTTCCCCGATCACCGAATACCCGCTGGTTGGACTATGTGAACTAATATTCAACAATTTCAGGTCGATTGAATTAGAGATCGAAAAACCGGTTCTGTCGTTGTGTGATCTGCAGCCCTCGCACACGACATCCTTGCCTGAGCTAACAACGTCATTTGAATCTATGAAATAGAATCCTGCGCCATCGCTGTTTGAAAGTGCGCCCATTCCGTTATGGCTTGTGACTGCGTTTGATATCCTTACATTTGAGGAATCCTTGATCTGGACACCTGATAATTGATTCATACTCGAGTTCAATCCATCTATCACTGGATGGAATTCCCTGATATCGACCCCGGCCCCCCCGGAGTTATTTACCGTCCAATTTGAGCCAATTGCTCCTCCTTTCCAGAGGAGGATTCCAGGCCCTTGAGAGTTGTTAATTTTGATATCGTGCATCTTTACAGGCCAGTTCGCGCTTCGTAAGTATATACCCGCAGTTTCCCCTATTCCCGCAGATATGCTCCTAGAACCATCGCCGTCTGATATCACATTCTCGAAGGTGGTAGTTCCATCTATCATGTAGGCCTTAATCCCTGGGGCATGATTCTGCGAGAGTTTCAGTCCACTGATTATGGCTCCACTAGTATTCATTTCAAGTGCGGCTAAACCGAGGTTCTGGAACTGGGCCATTGGGCTTCCAGTTCCTACAATGCTGACGTTCCTAACAACTGCATTAACAGTCAGTTCGTTCCATTTCGAGCGATTGTATTGCTCGATCATCAGCCCACGGTACTTCGAGTTTGACACCTTTGTATTCTCGATGGTTGGCCTCGTTGTGTAACCTTCGGAGATATGTCTGACGAATATTCCATTGTCAGAATTTACGATGTTAGAATCTTGTATCAATAATACGGAGTCTTCGACCCATATTCCGGTTGATACAGCAAGTGTCGCACCGGAAATATTGGCTATTGACAAATTTCTGAAGATGCCTCCGGAACCCCCCCAGATGTTTAGCCCCCTGGTTATGAGACCATCTGCCTGTAAATTCGAAACAATGGGGGAGCTTGTGCTTCCGACGGAAAGTCCGATGCCATATCGCCATGTATTGGAAATGCCGTGAACATCCTGGCCTCCTGAGATTATGCTCAGATTCATGATGAAAGGGTCTGAACCAGAGAATAAGTCCACTCCAACAAAGTCGGGATTAATTATTGTTGCATTCTGAATTGTGGGGTTAGAATTGAAAACTGATATGCCATAAGATGAGTTCAGGATTCTAAGGTCTTTGATTGAGGATCCTAGGTCCCTGCTTTCCTCGAGAAATCGAATACCGTTGTGCTTTCCATCTATGGAATCCAACGTGACTATCCCTGAGGTTTGGCCGTGCAGTGTTAGTCTCCCTTTCACATCAATTGATTCGCCATCCCCTAGCATAATCGTCGTACTGGGGTCAACGAGGACAATCTCATCATCATCTATGACAACCCCGTCCGGGAAGGTTAGAACACCAGACCAGGTCGAGACAGTAGTTTGGGGCGCTCCGAGAGGAAGTGTTGTAGAGCCAAGAAGTATCAAAACTATCGTTCCTGGGATGATTCCAAAGTGGCCATCCCATCGTCCCATTGTGGAAACTACGACGACATCCTCATTGTATGCTTTGCCGTTTGATGCATATCATCTGAATCAGTGGGAGGCATCATAAGCAAATCTGGATCCGCTCGATCTGAGTGCTGGTTTTATGGAAACTGCCTTCGTGCTGATCAAGGCCCATCCTCTAAAAGAAAAAGTGGTTTATTCAAATTTGATTAAAATGGAAGAGGTTGTCGAGACTCATTCCGTGTACGGGGAGTACGATTTGGTCGCAAGGCTGGATTTCGAGGATTACAAGAAGATGACTCGATTTCTTATAGAGGAAATGAGACTCGTTCCCGGAGTTCTGAAAACAGAGACCCTGATCTCGGTAGAGGTATGAGATATGGCAGTTGGATTTGTTCTGATTACGACCGACCCCGGGAAGGAGATAAGCGTTAGAAATGGACTAGATGGTGTAACGGGGGTCACTGGCCGATGGGTAGTGTTCGGCAGTCATGATCTGTTAGTAAAGGTGGAGGCTGCAGATGAAGCTGAAATCACAAAAATTGTAATCGGGAAAATCAGATCCCTAAACGGCATAACAAACACCAGGACGCTTATTGGCGCTCAAATCTGATCTCTCCATGTATACGTTCGATTAACTCAGATGAGGCATTGGAGCATCCACATGATCTGAGTCTCTTTGAGGACTCTGTCCAACAATACAGTCGTTGATCTGGATTTATGACTCCTCTCCAGAACCATGAAAATGCCTCGATTCTTCCGTGTTCTTTGCGGACAGTTGGTTCGTCCCTCATGAAGCATTCTTCATGTGCTTCAATGAGCCATTTTGGTATGCATTTTTCGGTTGCTAGAAGGCCCCAGTGAATTAATTTCAGTTTCTCATACTTGTCTTGGGTAGTCGATATCCGTTCTCTCAACTCGATCTGAATATTTTCATTCCAGGATTTTAGCCTAAGTTTGAGATCTGTCTCCTCTAGCCTAGGATGGCCCTCCCCGAGGGATTGGACAATCAATGAACGCAATGAAGCGGCCAAGTATGCCTCTCCGAGGTCAGATGCAACGATGTACCTCAAAAATAATGATGAAGAAGATAGGGATAATTTGACTTTACCCTCAATATCTTGTAACTCATCCAATCTCTGTATTATTTTTCTGCCTAATTCCTGAGTCAGGTACCCCGGAAGGCGGTCGTCATGCAACAAAACCGCTCCTCGGACGAGCAATGTTGCCTTTTCTTCGTCTTCTGCCTCAGAAATAATCGATTTTTCAATCTCGTAGTATTTTGATTCTAGCCCCATCAGCCTGTAACATTCCATTTCTATCATCAGTTGTTCCTTCTTATTTTCAATTCTCTTGGATATTTCCAAAGCTTTTGTCGCCTCTCCGAGTGATAGTGCCGCTTGGGCTGCGAGTAATCTCAAGTCTGATCTTTCGCCTCTTTCCAATGCGTTGGCCAACAATACAGATGCTACAGAAGGGCCGGCCTTGTCCAACACATTACTTGCCATCTCAACGCTGATCTCATGGCCTGCCGATATCAGGTGGTGTAACTCAAATCCCCTAGCAATTGGCCCCTCGATGTTTGACCACCTTGATGCGAGACGCCCATGCAAGGATTGCTTCTTGTTTTCACCCATTGCTGCAGATCCAACATTCCTGATGAGATGGGTGGCTTCAAAATTGAGACCGGTCCATTTCAGAATGCTCGCATCATCTAACTTATCGATTACCTTGTTGCCTAATCGGGATTTTACCGGGATTGGAAATGGCTCAATTATCAAATTTTCCAATTCTTCGCCGGTCTCGGAATCCAACCTATCCAGAACAGTGGTTCTGATGAACTTTGCAACGGGCGTCCCTGGAGCAGGAATTTCATCCCCTTCTCTCCACATTTTGATAGCCAGGGGATGACCGCCCAAGGCAATTGATACCTGTGATGCCTTTTTTGGATCCAGATTTGCCCTTATATCTGCGGCAAACTCATGGGATAATCCTTCTAGAGTCAACTTTTTGGCATTCTCAATTGATGAAAATGGGGTCTGTCCTCGCGTGACTATCAATATTCGAGCGTGTTCGGAGCACTCGATCAACAACCTGATTTTTTTGGTGTTTATTTCGTGTATCTCTTGTGCCTCGTCCAAAATGTATAGTGTGTGGGAATCAAGTACACCCGACGCATGTTTATGGTCATCCGCAATAGGGAGCCCGGACCATGACTCCATCAGACTTGACATGTTTGTGACCAAGTCACAAGTATGCCAGCGTGCAGACTTATTCAATTTTTCATATCTAGACAATACTTCCCTCGCAACTGATGATTTTCCAATTCCTGGGAGTCCGGTGAGGACAACGATTCCCGGATCTCTAAGTATCTTCATTAGGTCTTCTATCTCATTTTCCCGTCCCAATAACGGTTTGAGGTCGTCGTCATTTGAATCACTGAGGCCAAGTTGTTTTGAAATCGCAAGGCCCTTTTTTGTTAGAATTAATACTGTTCGTTTTCTTCTTTCTCCAATCACGTTACTTTTGATTGGTCTGACTATACCCTTTGATTCTAAACTTGAAATCGGTTGATGTAAAGCTGACCTGACAACGCCAAGACTTTGCGCTACAGAGGGGAGGGATAGTTCTGGGGGAAAGTCTCGACGCTGTTTCCTGTCGATCTCTATCTTTCCGAGAGTGGCTACTAACCTCTCTTCAGGACCTGTCAGCACGTCCGTGGGTTAAGCCATCAGTTCATTGCCCTTGGCCTTACAGGGGCATCAAGGATGACCTTAGACCCTCATGATCTCGACCTGCCTCAAACCCCGGGGGTATACTTGTTCAAGACAAGTGACGGAGAGGTTCTCTATGTTGGCAAGGCCACGAATATAAGACAGAGAGTACGGTCTTATTTCGCAACTAATCCCGATCGTGCGATGATCCCAAAATTGGTTTCAAAGTCTGCGGATGTGGATTTCATAGTAACTAGTGGGCCAAGAGAGGCCTTGGTTCTTGAAAAGCAACTGATAAGAAAACACAAGCCGAAATACAATTCTGCTTTTAAGGACGACAAGACATACCCCTTTATTGCGATTACTGACCATGATTTTCCTCGTATATTGTATACCAGAAGACCGCCCAAGAGATCCAAGGTGTGGGGACCTTTTCCTGATGCTGGTGCTGCTAAAGGAGTAATCAAATTACTTCGCAGACAGTTCGGAATCAGAGACGACAAGAATAACCTTCCATTCGGTTACGAAACGAGTGGTGACAAGGACCATTATTTAGCGAGAATAAAGCTAGCCACTGGCGTACTCGACGGGAATGCTGGTGTAGTTATCAAAGAGCTACAAAACCAGATGGATACGGCTGCTGATAAACTAGATTACGAGCTTGCCGCCACCTACAGGGACAAAATAGGCATCGTTCAGAAGGTGATTTCCAATCAAGTGATAAAAAGTAGATTTTACACTGATGTCCATGCCATCGGCTTCTCTTGGAGGCAGGATTTTGGTCAAGCCGCAATTATCCAGGCTGAAGATGGGATCATCCAAGGTCAAGTGAACTACCCTATGATCCACAGGGGAAACGTCTCTGAGTCCATTTCTCTGTTGGTGACTGAACATTATTCAAACGTGAAACCTCCGCGAATCCTACTGGTTCCAGTTGCTCTGGAGGAGGGCATAAAACAATGGATGAGCCAAAAAAGAGGATCGAAGGTAGAAATCAGGGTACCCAAAAGGGGGAAACTGGCTAAACTCAGAAAGCTTGCTGACAGAAATTCGGAGATCCAGCTTGAAAGGTCTCTATCACGCTCCTCTGGCAATTTAGAACATCGAGCTGCAGCAGATGCTGCCTCTCTTCTGGGACTGGGCAATCTGGACCATCTTGTTTGCTTCGACATGGCCCAATTACTCGGTGGAAATAGGGTTGGTGCATCTGTAGTTTTCAAATTTGGTAGGCCCAAAAAGTCGGAGTACAGAACTTACAAGGTGAAAAACGATGCAATGGACGATCTCAAGATGATGGCTGAAATCGTCGAAAGGTGGGCAATTAGGCAGGAGGATTATCCAGATCTGATAATATTGGATGGGGGAAAGACACACTTATCTACGATTATGTCGATGTTGTCAAACATAGGTTTGGAAAACAAATTTGCTGTTGTTGCTCTGGCCAAGAAAGAGGAGACTGTTTTTACATCTGACGGGCGAGAATTCGTCCTCGACAGAAAGGGTCGTTTGATCGTTCATGCGCGAGATGAGGCCCACAGATTCGTAAATTCATACCACAGAAAGCGAAGATCGAAAAATACCTTGAGGAACCCCCTTGAGGACGTAGAGGGCCTCGGTGCAAAGAAGATACAGAAGTTGTTGAGGTATTTTGGTGGGATGCAAGGAGTAAGGCATGCTACTGCAGATGAGTTGGCCAATATTCGTGGAATTGGCCCGGAGCTCGCAGATCGAATCGTAGAATCATTCAGGAAGTTGTGATTATCAGGGAATTGATTCAATCCATTCCATAGTTTTATTCTCTAGTTTTCTTGCTTGCAACCTCCGTTTGATTATTTTCTTCCTCCGCCTTCTCCACACAAGAATTCCAATTAGGGTTAACATTGCCAAAAAATATGGAATTAATTCCCTGACAATCAATGACCATTCAACCATAATTGAAAGAGTCACAATATCCGTTGTGGGTTGACAGGAGGTCTCGTCCGTGTTCGGCTCACATTCATAATGAGGGGTCAGATAGACCAATGTCTCACGATCGCCACTCTTTTCTAGATAGCCTCGGGATAGGCTGCTCTCAAACTCTGTGAGTATAACGCCCCTCGGTAGAGTAATCTTTTCGATTAATACCGGCCTTATGGTTCCAAAATCGGTTTTTTCATCGATCGGTGTGACGCGGAAATTGAATGCAAATGGGCCGACACCAGAAGAGCTGAAATCTGGCGAAACGCTAGCCTTGACGTAAGTTATCAGTGAATCAATCGTATTTTTTTTGCTTATTTTGATTGAAACCTCATCTTCAACTAACGTTATCCTGAACTTTGCATTCTCTACTGAGACTCCGACCTTGATTGGATTTGTATCTGTGAGGTAAGGAGTATCTAATGGATCAGAATCTTCTATCTCCAAACTCAATGGAGTCATGGAGAGATCCATTTTTGGGGTCACACTCCCGACCCCAACTAGCTCAATTTCTGGGTGGTCTGCATTGCTGTAGTCCAATAATTGTAATCTCATTCTGTTGGTCATTTCATCGGCGAGATCCCTCATTCCCTTGTTGGATATATCAAGGTCAATCGGATGGTTGTCTGCGGGAAACGGCGAGTCAATTCTCTTCAGATCTGAACCATTGAGTATTCCCCCCTCTACTTTATCGCCCATGGTTATGATGTGCCTTATGATGTCTGATGGTATCGGTGAAGTCTCGATACCATCTATTCCAAGATCGACGTCCACTCTGTATATGTCTAAGGTGACGTGCATGTCAAAGTCCAATGTCAAGGACGAGGACAATTCTCGAAGAGATATCTGCTCGATGTCTAAATCAATGGTCAATGAAATGCAAGTGGGTTGATTCGATTTGCAAATCACGTCCCAGCTTTCGTCTGTGCATTGTGTGGTTTCCATACAAATTGGATGCCCCCAATCAAAGGGCCGGGTACCGGTTATCGCTATGTTTTGATTCTCGGAATCTGATTCTAGAGTTAGGATATCGGGGGTTTCTGACTCAGAGGCTATCCAGTTTGGAAGTTGCATTTCCACAGATAACTCTGAATTCGGGATTGCTTCATTCAGTCCTCTTGTCATCCAGTCAAAATTATCAGACAGGTCGATTCTAAGTACAGAAAGCAACCTAGCGAAATCTTGGTCTGAAAAAGTTGAAGTGTCGATGTTTTGGGCATCGAAGTCACTTTTCTCGATGAGTTGCTGGAAGATATCAGATATCTCGATCGAGGAAGGGCTGCTGTAAGCAGAAATGTATACTGGTATACTGCTGTTCATGGCACCTTCCCCGGATAAACAATATCGATTCGGACTTGTTTCAGCGCATGACGATCCCTGCGTGTGAGTGTATTGCAATCCACCACTTTCGTCGGTGGGGGAGAAGAATGGGGTGCCGAGTTGAACCTCAATGCCGAGTATTTCACTCAAGGTATCTGATATTTCCTCCATCGGCAAACCCTCCAGCAGACTGTCCAACCCGATGTCAGTCTCCTCGTCCAGAAGCCGGAGGCCGTCCGATGTTATCCATGGGATCTTCACACCTTCCTGTTCCAGATCTACAGACCATGACTCCAAGGTTTGAGAATCTAGGTAGTGAACTGAAATCTCGAGGCCGAAGCCAGCTCTGGAAGTATCTTCAGCATCGATGATCAGATTCGCAGATATTCCTTTTTTCGGAGTCTCCGTTAGGTTCACGGTTTGTGTATCGCCGGGTAGATGGCGAATTGTAGCGTCCAGTGTCAGTGAGACTGTAGGAGAGGGTTCTGCTTGTGTTCTGTCTAAGGAGACAACAGCAATTCTTTGTTCTTGTCCTTCTGTACTCTGATGGATTTCCTGAGTCGTCCCTCGTTGAGTGTCGAACACGTCTGAGTAATCAGGAGGTATCAAAGCCATTTCCATTGTCTGGCCATCGTCAACCATCAGATCAAAATTTAGGTTTACCTCAGCACCCATTATCAACAACCCCAGCATTGTTCTGTCTAAATTCCCCCTCGTCTCATCCATCCCTATCGAGGTGGAGTTGATGGTTACTGCAAGAGCAGATCTTACACAAATTGGAGGCCAGAATGGATCATTGACACGAGTTTCCTCCTCGTCTACCGAATCAACTGATGAATCAGCAGAGCATGCGAGATCATCTGTTGTAATCCTGGGGATTGTACTTACCGTGTTTGTAACAGGTATTCCGATGGACTGAAAGTTATCTCCTAGGGCGTTCAAGACCATATCGTCAACCTGACTGAACATTCGCTCGCTGACTGTTTCTCCACTGCTGGTCTGTTCATTGAAGAAGTTTCTAATGAAGTCTGCAGGAATCCCATCCTGATCAGTTGAATCTCCTCCTAGCTCCAACTGTTGTAATCCGAGGTCAATTCTGGATAGTTCATGCAGTGACATGAATACTTCTATCGTGATCTCGCTTGCACTTTCCATGGTCAAGAGGACTGTAATCTGAGACCAGTGGTCACCTATGGTAGGGTCTAGACTCGATCTGTAATCGTCGCAAATCCCCCCGGGTGTCGAATTAGTATCACAAATGGTATTCTCAACCTCTGGTGATCCAGGCGGAGGAGCTGCGCTGGCGATGGGAATCAAGAGCGTTGTAATCAACATGATTGAGGTGATTTTCCCGCCCATGTTGCCAAGACACGGGTGACCGTCTTTATGATCTCGCCTTTCCGGACGAACATGCGGAGGTATGACCCCCATAGTACCCTCCGCCAAAGATTGGCATATTTACTCAAGGAATTTGCACCAGAAAATTCAATTGATTCTCAAAATGATATTCCAAAGAAGTGGGAGAGATTCGATGATGTTGGCATCATACCACAGGGCTCCTTTGGCGACAGTGCTTGGAGTGCGATTCCTGAAAGAAGGCTCTGGGAAGTGGTTGCGGACTCATTAGGCGTCAGCAGACTGTACATGAAGGGCGAGGTAAGGGGAGGGAAAAGAAGGCCGGAGATTGAATGTCTGTTCGGTGCGGAAAAAGGATCATGGGTTGTTCGAAAGGAAAATGGGATTTATTTTGGATACGACATAGAGGAGTCCATGTGGAGCGCAGGAAATGTAAACGAAAGGAAGAGGATGGGGGATATCGTCAGTACCGGCGAGGTTGTTCTGGATTTGTTTGCAGGTATCGGTTACTACACCATTCCGATCCTTAAATCTGATTCATCCATCAAAGTCATATCATGTGAATGGAATATTCCATCGGTTGAAGCTCTGGAATGGAACCTGAAAAGGAATAAATGCCAGTCCAGATGCAGTATTCTGATCGGTGACTGTTTGGAAACCGTTCCAAAAATGGACTTGCTTGTTGACAGGGTCGTTATGGGGCTGCTTCCTGATTCGACATTCGCCATCCAGGTTGCTACAAACGCCCTTTCAGATAAGGGTGGTTTCATTCACATGCATGGTTTATCACCCTCCAAAGGATATTCGAATCAGTGTCAAGAATGGTTGGAAATAATGTCTGACACCACGAATGATCTGAAGGTCCGAGAGGCATCTATAACTCGTGTCAAGAGCTATGCTCCAAATTGGGACCATGTTGTTTTGAATGTTGAGTTAACTCCAAATTTTGATAATATAAGGGAGTGAAGACAAGGACATGAATGCAGATTGGCTCATCGAAGCGGCTACTGGCTACAACCGGGATTCGCTGTCAAAGAGAGACTCGTACCCCGGCATTGTGTTCCTCCCTATCGGCTCCCTTTCTTTGATTCTTGACTGGACTTTCCATTCCTTGCCAGACGAGATACTAGTAGGGCTAGACATTGACTCATCCAGATTTCCCATGGAGGACGATGTTAGGAGGTATACAGGGTCAAATTTTCAATCAAATTTGTTCGCAGGCCAGGGGATGATCCTGGGAGAGCCTCATTTAGTCAACAGAGGAGACTCATACGAGGTTCATCATGTCCCGGAGGAATGGGTGGACGATCTGTTCGCAGAAGACAGGGGCCCAAGAGGAGGGCGTTTCACTCATTGGTTGCACACTCATCCCAACGCTCCGGCGATTCCGAGCCACGCAGACGCGGATGCATCACAATATACCGACGGCGTGGATATGATACTTGGCGTATGGTTTTCTCCAGAAGGAGATGCAGTTTGGTATGATGGTCCAGATCATGAAAGGCGGTCGTTAGCCGGAGTTCCAATCACCTCCGACAAGCCAGTACTTGGGCTGGCCGATACAGGCCACCTAATCCATGGGATCGAGTTGATTGCATTTCACAGGCGTGGATTCGCAATCAACGTGGTCATCACAGACCGAGAGGGAGTACCTATCGAATAGCACAACAGATTTTTGTTTGAACGGAGTTTAGGAGAGTTTTGGTTTTCGGTTGAATGTCTGCGATGAGGATTACTCATACACCAAGAGATATCGGATAGGGTAGCTGATTGTGATTTCATTTGGAGAACGTTCAAAATTCATATTTTGAATACATGGTCTCGATAATACTGCAACTCGGATATTGATCCTCGTATGTCTTCAATTGCCTTGTGGTTTGGTGGTTTTATGTGTCTTGGAATTTCTGGCGACCACCTTCGTACAATCTCCTTGAATGACGAAACATCGACTATTCGATAGGAAAGGAATTTATCTAAAATCGGCATCTCCCTTCGTATGAACCTACGGTCATGATGAACAGATGACCCTGCAAGGGGCAAATTGGGAGGGCAATGCTCTGACAGAAAGGCCATGGTCCTTTCTTCAGCATCTTGAATACTGACTCCTTCCCTGTTTATCCTCTCAATGAGGCCTGAAGCATTGTGAGTTTTTGTGTTCCATGCATCCATCTTGTCAAGTTTTGTAAGGTCTGATGGAGCTACTGCTATGACAGGACCCTCGGCGACGACTGTCAGATCGGCCTCTGTGACGATTGTGGCAATTTCTATGATGCAGTCGCCCTCGGTGGGATTCAATCCCGTCATCTCCAAGTCAATCCATATTAGGCGCGCATCCCGCATGGGCTATGCGAGTTGTGGGAAACTCATAGGTATTGGCCATGTGCAACCAATCATAACCTATGTCGTCAGGATAGTGTTGTGTCAGATATCGGCTACATTGAGTTACTCAGGAATAATTCGCCGTTCCGGATGCTCTTCGCCGCGAATATGATTTCATTCATAGGCGATTGGTTCACGATCATCTCCATGTTTTTGATAGCCGGCGAGGTCAGTGACGATTCTCCGTTGGCAATTGCGGGCGTCTTAGCTGTTAGAAGTCTGACTCATGCCCCTCTTGAGCCTCTAACAGGTATGTTGGCAGACAGGTATTCTAGGAGGGGGCTAATGGTATTAGCAAACGGAGGTTCTTTCGTAATACTCGTCTGCTTCCTCTCATTAGACTTGCTCGGGAATTTACTCTCAGTTTACGCACTCACCTCCGCTCTAGTACTTGCCAGGGTACTTTTTGATCCTGCTGAATACGCCTATCTGCCAAATATTTGTGATGAGGACGAACTGCTGACCGCGAACGCGATGGGAAGTGCTGGATGGTCTGTCTCCCTCGGTATAGGTGCAGGTCTCGGGGGGCTGACAATATCCGAACTTGGAGTGTATCAAGCACTGTGGGTTGACACGCTCACTTTCCTGGTATCAGCATTAATCTTCGCATCACTTCCGCCGGGTGGACCGGAAAAAGAAGAAGGGCGTGAATCAGGCTTCGTTACTGCCCTTTCAGAGATCAAAAATGGCTGGATCCACATAATAGAAAATTCGCCAATACGAAGAGTGGTCGTCGCTAAGGCTATGTGGGCTGCGGGAGGTGGTGCTCAAGTCTTCCTATTGATATTGATAGGTATGGAAGCTGGGTTTGGTTCGGTTGCGGCTGGGTCGATAGGGGTACTGTACATGGCTCGCGGGTTTGGATCAGGAGCTGGACCGGTGCTTGGTAGGCGCTTGATGAGGTCCGAATCCATTAGGCCCTCCCTGTTGGGTTTATCGATATTAACCGCCGGTTTGTTTTACCTAATTATTTCCTTTGTTGAGTGGACAGCAATCATACTACTGTTGGTCTTCATCTCTCACGGAAGTAGCGGAATAAACTGGGTAATGAGCACAACTTTACTGCAAGAAAGGACGGATGACGAGTGGCGAGGGCGCGTCGCAGGAACAGACTACCTATTGTTGACAGGTATAATGGGATTATCCGCACTAGGGGCAGGCTTGGTCCTGGAGGAAGGAATTTTCTCATTGAGAGAGACAATAGCTTTGACTGCAATGATACAGATCGTCATGGGTGGAATCTGGGTTTTGTTCGCAACCCCCAGTGAGCGATCTATGATCTAGGACTCGACTGATCCTAGACTTTCAATATCGATCGTACCGCCCATGTTGTTGTGGCTCTGGCAATAATAGTACAAATCATCTGGTGCGTCCAGCGGCACTGTAAAGGTCAATATCTGGTTGGCTGTGGTAGTTCCTGATGTATATTGATTTCCATTAGCACTGGTTCCTAGCCTGAAAGGGTGATAATTCAGACTGGAAGACGACAAGTCGAAAGTGTAGGTAAATCCCCTGTAAAGAGTGATGTCTGCCTGTTGGATACCGTTGACGTAGTACTTCATCCCCGAGACGGTGATCGTCATTTCCATCACTACAGGCATAGTTCCAGCGGGTCCTTGTGCACCATCCGAACCGTCAGCGCCGTCAGCACCGTCAGCACCGGCTGGTCCCTGCGGGCCTGCTGGGCCCTGTGCGCCATCTGCACCGTCAGCACCGGCTGGCCCCTGCGGGCCTGCTGGGCCCT
>MDTA01050975.1_pt1 | contig 16592 bp, 17 predicted proteins | sample 811151 | NCBI WGS metagenome assembly MDTA01 (sample SAMN05326648, study PRJNA326480) | marine metagenome | isolation source: seawater | place: Indian Ocean: South | collected 2010 | reverse complement strand
TTAGAGTAAACGCAAATAAAATCCCAAGAACTGTGCTTATTATTTTTTTCATAGTTCTCCCATATGGTTTGTTAATTATTTAGATCTAAAATGAATTTTTTACTTATGTAAATAGGAAGAAAATTGAAATTGGGTCTAATTTAATGTACAACCAAAGATTGTAAACAATATTTCTTGATTTAATTTAACAAAGGTCTACTACTTTAAACATGAGCTCTTCAAATAGAACTAATATTCCAAATTCTTTAAACGAGCATTGGATGCCGTTTACTGATAATAAATCATTTAAAAAAAATCCGAGACTAATAACTGATGCTAAAGGAGTTTACCTAACTAATCACCAAGGTAAAAAAATGATAGATGCTAGCTCAGGTTTATTCTGTAATCCTCTAGGTCACGGAAGAAAAGAAATAACGGAAGCTGTATCTAAACAACTTGATAAACTAGACTATTGTCAGCCTTTCAATCAAGGTTACGGAGGTTCTTTTGAATTAGCTACCAGAATAGCAAAAAAAACACCTGAAGGGATAAATAGAATTTTCTATACTATTTGTGGTTCTACAGCTGTTGAGACAGCGATTAAAATTTCTATTGCTTATCATAGAGCTAGAGGTGACTCAAAAAGATTTAGATTTGTTGGACGTGAAAGAGGTTATCATGGAATGAACATAGGTGCCACAACCGTAGGGGGGATGATTAACAATGTTAAAACTTTTGCGAGTGTTTTAATGCCCGGTGTTCAACACATGAGACACACACACTTACCTGAGCATAAATTTGTAAAAGGTCAACCGGAAACAGGGGTTGAGATGGCAGAAGACCTAGAAAGAATCGCTATGAATTTCGGAGGTGAAAATATCGCTGCATGTATTGTCGAGCCGATAGCAGGTTCGACAGGAACACTGGTTCCACCAAAAGGATATTTAAAACGTATAAGAGAGATTTGCGACAAACATAAAATACTTCTAATTTTTGATGAGGTTATAACAGGATGGGGTAGAACAGGTTCAGCTTTTGCGTCACAAGAATTTGGTGTTACTCCAGATATAATAACAATGGCAAAAGCCACAACAAATGGGGTAGTGCCAATGGGTGTTGTAGCTGTGAAAGAGGAAATTTATGATACGGTTTTAGATGGATCATCTGCGCCAGAAGGAACACCAGAATTATTTCATGGATACACTTACTCTGGAATACCAGTTGCAGTTGCAGCTGGAATAGCTGTACAAGATATATTCGATAAAGAGGATATTTTTAAGAGAGCTAAAAATATGTCACCATATTTTCAAGAGGGATTACATTCACTAAAAGATTTGAAAGAGGTAGTTAGCATAAGAGGTTACGGTATGATGGGTGGGATTGAGATGAGAATGAAAGATAAGCCTGGCAAGGCAGGGTTTCAAACCTTTAAACATTGTTACGATGCTGGGGTTAATTTCAAAAATACTGGAGACTCACTGATAATAGCTCCTCAATTTATATGTGAAAAAAATCACATAGACGAAATAATTGAAAAACTTAGAACTGGTATTTCGAACTATTCTAAGTCTTAAATTATGATTGTTGGAGTTCCTAAGGAAATTAAGCCTCAAGAGCATAGAATTGGTTTAACACCTGATAGTGTAAAAATTCTTCATGACAAAGGCCATAAAGTTATTGTTGAAACCAATGGAGGTTTCGAAGCTGGCTTTACTGATGAAGATTACCAAAGAGCTGGCGCAATGGTTTATTCAAATGCTAGAGATATTTTTAAAGAATCGGAAATAATAGTTAAAGTGAAAGAGCCTCAAATGAGCGAAGTAGAGATGATAAGAGAAAATCAAATTATTTATACTTATCTTCACTTAGCTGCTGCAAAAGAATTAACTTTAGGTTTAATGAAATCTAAATCTATTTGTATTGCTTTTGAGACAGTCACTGATGATAAAGGCAGGCTTCCATTATTAGCTCCTATGAGTGCTGTTGCCGGAAGAATGTCAATACAGGCTGGGGCACATTCGTTAGAAAAAAATCAAAGAGGAAGGGGTTTATTATTAGGAGGTGCGCCTGGAGTTGACCCTGCAAACGTTGTAATTTTAGGTGGTGGAGTCGTCGGGGAAAATGCAGCAATTATAGCTACAGGCATGAAAGGAAAAGTTTATGTTGTCGACAAATCAAAAGAAAGATTAAAGGAATTGCATAAAATGTTTGGTGATAAAATTATCCCTACCGAAAGTGATAATACTGATTTGAAAAAACTTATTTCTGAATGTGATTTATTAGTAGGAGGAGTTTTAATTCCTGGCGCTGAGGCACCCAAGTTAGTTACAAAAGAAATGATTAAATCAATGAAAAGAGGCTCAGTGATCGTTGACGTGGCAATCTATCAAGGCGGATGTGTTGAAACTAGTAAACCAACTACACACGCCAATCCAACTTATATAGTTGATAATGTGGTCCATTACTGTGTAGCTAACATGCCTGGTGGTGTACCAAGAACATCTACAATGGCTTTGAATAAAGCAATACTACCTTTACTAACTAAAATAGCTGATCAAGGCTACAAAAAAACTCTTTTGGGAAATAAGAACTATTTGGCAGGTTTAAACGTATATAAAGGTCACATTACCTATAGAGGAGTTTCAGATGCGTTTAACCTTGAGTACACTCCTGCTGAAACTATACTAAAATCAAATTAATAAGTTTTTTTAATCATTTTGGGTCGAATCACTCTTTAAACCCATTTTGCGCAAACAAGACATTTTAAATAATAATTTTTTTTGATTTAATAATTTCATGAGTTCACAATATAAATTTGAAAATCATTCTGTCGATGAAATTAGACCTCATAACAAGGTTAAGCTTACTGATTTACTATCTAGAATTAATCAAGAAAAAAAAGTCGAGAGAAATAGAAATTTAGCGTTAAGCGTAGCAGCGGTATCAGCAGTCACAGTGTTCGGTATAATTCTTACTCTTTAAAATTTATTTAATTTCTTTCAAATCAGACTTCATCATTTCACTAACTAACTCTTGAAAAGTAGTTTTTGGTCTCCATTTCAACTCTCTTCTTGCCTTTGATGAGTCGCCCCTTAGTTCATCTACATCAGTTGGCCTAAAGTAAACTGGATCTACCCTTACATAGACTTCACCTGTTTTTTTATTAACTCCAATTTCTTTTAAACCTTTTCCTTTCCATGAAATTTTAATATTTACGTATTTAAATGCTTCTTCTACAAATTTTTTAACAGAGTAACTTTTTCCAGTTGAAATTACATAATCAGAGGGTGTTTTTGCTTTTAACATCAACCACATACTCTCAACATAATCTTTTGCAGATCCCCAATCTCTTTTCGCATTTAAATTTCCTAGAGTAAAAAATTTTCTTTTTTTTCTATAAATTTCAGAAACAGCTCTAGTAATTTTTCTTGAAACAAATGTTTCACCTCTTCTTGGACCCTCGTGATTAAAAAGTATTCCGTTTACCGCAAAAATATCATAAGCTTCTCTATAATTTACGGTAGTCCAATACGCATACAATTTTGATATTGCATATGGGCTTCGGGGCCTGAAAGGCGTTCTTTCGTTTTGAGGAATTTCTGTATTACCAAATATTTCCGATGTAGAGGCTTGATAAAATTTTGTTTTCTTTTGAAGTTTTAAAACTCTAATCGCCTCTAAAATTCTTAAAGTTCCAAGAGCATCTGCATTTGCAGAATATTCCGGTATTTCAAAACTTGTATGCACATGTGATTGTGCTCCTAGGTTATAGATTTCGTCTGGTTTCGTTGACTGTATAATTCTCAAAATGTTGCTAGAATCTGTTAAATCACCATAATATGGAATAAAATTTTTTGATTGTTTAATATCATTATAAATATGATCAATTCTTTTAGTGTTAAAGCTAGATGATCGTCTTTTTACACCAATTATTTTATAACCTTTTTTTATTAAAAAATCTGTTAGATATGATCCGTCTTGACCGGTTACACCTGTAATTAAAGCAGTTTTTCTTGGCATATGTTTACTTTAAATTGTTATTCTTTTTAATCAAATATATTTAGATTTAATATCTATTAATTAAGCTTTTTAAAGTTTGATCTCTCCTTTATTTGTTACTACATGAGGAAAAGGCATGACAAACATTAATTTTCCACCCTTTTCTATGTACTCTTTTTCTCTTTCAATTATTTCAGCTTTAAAATTCCAAGGCAAAACTATAAAAGCTTCTGGATTTATTTCTCTTGCTCTTTTCTCAGAAATCAATTCAATATCAGATCCTAAACATTTTAATCCTACTTTTTCAGGATTCCTCTCACTTATAAAAGGTATAATTTCTTTAGTGAGACCAAAATGCTGTAAAATTATATTCCCCTTTGTGCTTGCGCCTAGCGCTAAAACCTTTTTCTTTTTCTTGATTATATTAGAAACAAATTCCACTGTTTTAGTTTTCAATTCGTTAACAGTTTTTTCAAAGTTTTTATAAGTTTCAATATTAGTAAGTTTGAGATTTTTTTCTTTACTCCTTAAAAATTCTAAATGCTTTTTATATTCTTCTCTCTCATACTTATTCGATTTTTTTTTGCAAACATATAATCGTATACTCCCTCCATTAACAGAATTTGTTTCTGCATAAAATAATTTTAAACCTAGTTTTTCTAAAAGAAATTCAAAAGTTTCTAAAGAGTAATATGATAAGTGTTCATGACAAATATCATAAAAATTATTATTTCTTATCATGGAGTCCAGGTAGCTTATCTGACAACACCATACTCCATCATCAGCTAATATTTCTTTAATATCACTCGCAAATTCTAATGGATTTTCAAGATCATAAAACATTGCACAAGATGTTACAATAGTTGCTTTCTTTGCTTGAAAATTTTCATTAAAATTTTTTAAGTTAAAATAATTATTAATAATTTTAATATTTTTTCCATTATCAATAAATTTAATATTTTTTGCTGGTTCAAAACCAACTAAATTATATTTTCTGTCATAAAAATTAAGCATAGTACAATCATTAGATCCAATATCTACAACTATGTTACCGTCATGAGGTTTTACGATATCTAGCAATTGATTAACAAGTTCCCTCAAATCTTTTTTCATAGTATCATTAGTGGCTGTTCTATAAAAATATTGTTTATAGAGGAGATCCGGCTCGGTGATTTCTTTCAATTGTAATAACCCGCAATTTTTTTTATTTTTTTGTTTACTACATAAAACTAAAGTTAAGTGTGATTTAATTTTCGCCAAATCATTTTGTTTGTTTGTTTTCACAAAAGTGGGTGATAAATACTGCTCATCCAAGGTAAGTACCTTTTGTAGATCATGATTGCCACAAATTTTACAATTTTTGAGATATTTAATTTTATTTTTCATTAAATGAACTGAATTTTAAATTATTTAATTCACTCTCTACCATATCTTTTACTAGATGTTCAAAATTATATTTTCTTTTCCATTTAAGATTTTTTTGAATTTTTTTTGGATTTGCTACTCTAGCATTACTATCTTTTTTTCTAAAAAGTTTTTTATCAATTTTTAAATATTTTTTGTAATTTAGCCCCACATATTGAAAAGCCTTTTTTAAAAAATTTTCTACTGTATTCAATTTTCCCGTACCAATTACGTAATCTGAGGCCTTTTTTTGTGTATTAATTAACCACATAGCGTATACGTAATCTTTTGCGTGTCCCCAATCTCTTTTAGATTTAATGTTTCCTAAAAAAATTTTTTTTTGCAAACCAAACTTAATTCTTGCAACAGATTTTGCTATCTTTTTCAAAACAAACTTTTCATCTTTTCTTGGAGACTCGTGATTAAAAAGAATTCCTGTTGAAGCTTTAAAATTATAATTGTCTCTATAATTTTTTACTAAATAGTGACTGGCAACTTTCGCAATACCGTAGGCAGATTTTGGATCAAAATTAGTTTTTTCATTAATTTTTTGTTTGATATTTTTACTATACATTTCGGAGGAGCCGGCGAAAAAAAAAATTAGCTTTAGGATTAATTTTTCTAATTACTGAAAGAAATTGATGGGTAAAATTAAGATTAGTATTAAATGTGTAAAATTCATTTTCAAACGAATGGCCATCGTAGGCTTGAGCTGCTAAATGATAAACCTCATCTGGATTAATTTTTGTAATTAATTTTTTAAGATCTTTATAATTTTCAAAATTTAGATAGTGTAATTTAATCTTTTTTTGAATAGTGTAATTCAAGTTTTTAATTTTTTTTATCTTTTTTCTTATTAAACCATGAACTTTATATTTTTTTTTAATCAGTAATTCAGCTAAATAAGAGCCATCTTGTCCAGTAATTCCTGTTATTAGAGCAACTTTTGACATATTAATTTATATCTTATAGAAATTTACTATCATATCCCAGATAAGAATTGTGAGAAAAAAATTATATATTTATCAATATGTCCTTAAAAAAAATTTGGAATAAGATTACAAATAATCAAAAATATCAAGAATTTAAATATTTAAAGCAGAAAGAGAAGAATATTAAACTTTTTAAAAATAAATTTGAAGAAGAAATAAATCAAATAAATAAAAAAATTAATAAACAACATAAACTTAACTTTTTACACTCTGGTCATGCGGCAGATATAATCAACATACTTCCAGTCATAAAAAAACTTTCAAAAGACCACGAATGTAATTTATTTATAAATTTAGATAAGCCAATAAAATTTTACTATAAACACCCAGCTGGAAATTTATTTATAAATAAAAAAATTTATGAAATGTTGTTACCACTATTAAAAAATCAAAAATATTTAAATCAAATAGATATTTATAATAAAAATGACATTGATATTAATTTTGATCTTTTAAGAAGTTTACCAATTAATCTTCTATTCGATAATTTAACTTATGCCTCAGTTATAACAGGAATTCAACCAGATCTCGGAGAACCTTATATATCTGCTGGCAATCATGAAAAATTAAAAAAAAAAATTATCATTCAGAGATCTTTTCGTTACAGAAATCAATTTATTAGTTACGATTTTTTGAATAATTATGATGATCTTTATTTTGTAGGCACTCAAGATGAGTTTAATGATCTAAAAAAAATAGTAAATAAACTTAACTTCTACAACTGCAGGGATTTTTTGGACATGGCAAATATAGTGAATTCCTCAAAATTTGTTTTGGCCAATTCGTCGCTTACTTTTCCAATTGCTGAAGGTTTACAAGTTCCTCGCCTTCTCGAGTCGTGCCCAGATTTCCCTGCTGCACAACCACATGGAAAAAATTCATTCAATTTTTATTTTCAATCACATTTTGAGGAAAAATTTAGATATTTGAATTCACTATAGAAATAATGCACAATATCAAAAAAAAATTTTCCTCTTTTTATAAAATAACTATACAGAAAATTTTTCATTTCTTTTATGGCCATGTAACAAATATTTTAAATCCAGAAGATGACAAAGATATTTTGATTAAAAAAGTAAATTTACAATCAAATAATTATAAAATTTTTTTTTGTAACAAAACTAGAGTTTACACAGATACCGTTCACGATACTGCATATATAAAAGACTCCAAGTTGATTAATGGGCCTTCATATCAATACAGAAGACTTAAGGAAAACGATCCAGGATTAGCTATAGCAGATTGTAAACTTAATTCTGTTCTTAAAAAAGGGACTCCAAGAATTCAAAGAAAATTTAAAGGGACTGTTTTTTCTACATTAAGCGGTGGTGGTGGAAACTTTAATTACTGGCACTGGATGTTCGATATCTTACCAAGATTTCATATTTTAGATTCTGCACTAAAATCTATAGAAGAAATAGATTATTTTCTTTTTCCCAATACCGGGATGAAATTTCAAATAGAGTCCTTAGACCTACTAAATATTCCAAAAACTAAAAGACTATCAAGTTTACATTATAGACATATTCTTGCAGATGAAATTATAATTACATCTCATCCGTACACTTTATTAAACAATCCAAGTATAGACTCTTTGAAAATACCTCATTGGATTTTTGATTATTTAAGAAAAAAATTTTTAGATAAAGTAATTAAAACCACTTACTTAAAAACATTTCCTGAAAAAATTTATATTAACAGGAAAGATAGTTCGTCAGTTGTGAGACATATTACTAATTTAGATGAAACTGAGGATACTCTAAAAAATCATAATTTTTCAAGCCTTACAATGAGTGATTATTCTTTCAGTGAACAAGTTGCCCTTTTTTATAACGCAAAAGAAGTCATAGGATTACATGGTGCAGGATTTGCTAATATAATTTTTAGTAGAGAAAATACCAAGATTATAGAGATGCGATCAAATACTTCTGGAGATGTAATTAAGAATCTAGCAATAAATAATAAATTAAAATATTTTGACATTACCTGTGAACCACAAACTTTAAAGTATAACGATCAAGCTGGTGATATAAAAATAAACATCGACCAACTAAATAAAATATTGTCGAATTAAGAAATGGTTATAGCATTTTATATAGATGAAATGAATTTCAGAGGAGTTGCTAACTCAACTTATAATTTTGCTTTAAATAATGAAAAAATTCTTAAAAATAGATCCTTAATTTTTTTTAATAAAGAAAATAAGTCGAATAAATTAGAAATGATTAAAAAGTTTAAAAAAAAATTTATAACCATTCCAATATCAAATTTCGAAGAGATAGAAAATTTTGAAAAGAAATTCAAAATTAATTATATTTATACCCAAAAAGGCGGTGAAAGAGATAAATGGGTTTCAAAAAAAATAAAAACACTTGTTCATTGCGTTTATCCTCAGTTTTTAGGGGAAGTTCATGGTTTTAAATACGCTTTTATTTCAAAATGGTTAAGTAAAAATTTTTCCAATAATAAATTAGATTTTATTCCTTACATTGTTGATATTGATAAAACTAAGCAAAATTTAAAGAAAAAACTTAAAATAAAAAAAAATTTCACTACACTTGGATATCATGGAGGAGAAAGTAGTTTTGATATAAATTTTATTAAAGACGCAATTTTACAGACTGTAAAAATAAGAAAAGATATATTTTTTGTCTTCTTAAATGTAAATAAATTTTGCAGCCATTCTAGAATTAAATTTTTAAAAGGCACTTCAAGTGAAAGGTATAAAAAAAAATTTATTAACACATGTGATGGAATGATTTATGGGCGAAGTTTAGGAGAGTCATTTGGACTCTCATGTGCTGAATTTTCAGTAGTTGATAAAAAAATAATTTCATATAAATTTAATAGGCATAGATCGCACGTTTATCATACTTCAAAAGATATTTTTTTAGAGTATAGTTCTTACAAAAATCTTTTAAATATTCTTTTAAAATTTAAATTTAATCGAAATAAAAAATATTTAAGCGAATATAAGAAGTATAATGCAAGGATTGTTATGAAAATTTTTGAGAAAGTTTTTTTGAGCAATAAACCCATGAAAAAAATAACATTTTTAGATTACTTATATAATTTAATTAATCATATAAATATGTATAAATATTATATTAAACATAAAATTTACAATCATTATTACAAATTCATAGAGTCCAAATTAAACATAACAAAAGCTTAAAATCAGATTGATATTCCAAAATTATTGTTTAAAAAATTATACAGCTAGTATAAAAATATAAAATTATTAAGGCGAGGTAGCTCAGTTGGTTAGAGCACAGGACTCATAAGCCTGGGGTCGGCGGTTCGAATCCGCCCCTCGCTACCAATATTTATGAAAAATATATCAATTTTCTGCCTCACACTTAAACCAGGTCACGAAAAGAAAATAAAAGAGCTCTCCTATATCCCTGTAGGTCTAGGTACGCAAATTTTTTCAAAAGAATGTTTTAATGATAAAACTGGTGAAAATATTGCGTCTAAAAACTTATTTTACGGCGAGTATACTTTTCACTATTGGATATGGAAAAATTACTTAGATAAAATCCAAACAGAATGGGTAGGTTTTTGCCAATATAGAAAATTTTTTGTTACAAAAGATTTGAATGAAGAAAAGTTAAGCTATCAAGAATTACAAAATTATATAATAAAAAATATAGACGAAAATCAAAATTTTGATTGTATATTAGGAAAGCAGTTTACAGTGCAAAATTTTAAAATTTCAAAAATAATTAAAAATCATTTTTTAGAATTTTTAATGAAACCCAATCTTTTATTTAACAAAAAAAAAAGAAATCTTAAATTTCATTTTGATCTTTTTCACGGTAAAGGAAATTTAGATGCAGCTATAAATTTTCTTGATGAAAAAGACAAAAACGATTTTAGGTATTTTATGGAGTCAAGAACCTCTTTTAACCCACATAATATGTTTATTTGTAGAACGAAAATTCTAAAAAATTATTATGAAACAATTTTTCCATGGCTTGAAAGGTGTGAAAAAATTTTTGGATTTAATAATTTAAAAGGTTATGGTCTTCAAAGAATCTACGGTTTTTTAGCAGAAAGGTTTTTATCTTATTGGTTCAATAAATATTATTTAGTTAAAGAAAACTCAATTATCGTGAAAGATTTATCTGATTATAATGATTTGTAAGAATTACAAAATCTCTCAAAAGATGGTAGTCTTTTATCTTTTATTGAAATCTTAAATTTTCTTTTCGGCCAACTAATTTTCAAATTCTTGTCCATCAAATTTACTCCACTTTCATATTGAGGCTTATAAAAATTATTTAGTTTGTAATAAACAATATTTAATTTTTCATAACTCAAATATGCATGGGCAAAACCCTCAGGAATATAAAGACTTAAACAATTTTTTTCTGAGAGAATTATCTTAAAAATTTTACCGAATGTTTTTGATTTTTTTCTTAAATCAATAACACAATCTAAAATTTTTCCTTTTAAAACACTTACATATTTTGCTTGCTGATGTTTATACTGGAAATGAAAGCCCCTTAGAGAGTTCTTTTTAGAAATTGTGCAATACTCAAAAACAAAATTAGATTTCTTTAAAATTCTTTTATTATAAGTTTCTCTTAAACTACCTCTATTATCTAAATTGTTTTTTTGTTTTATTATCAATAAATCTTTAAATTTAGTTTTTATAATTTTCATATTAAGACAAGTTTCTTTTTAATTTTTTTAAGTTCATATCCATATTTAATGGTAGTTCACCTTTTGATATAGTTTTTTTAACTTTTTGATTATATGTTTTTGCAAATTTAAATATTGTTTGAGTTTTGCCCCCTACATTAAAAACACCTTTTTTATTTATAAGTTTTATTAAATATCTAGCAATTTGGTCATGAAATATAAAATTTGATTTTACATTATTAAATGCATATTTATGTATAAATGGTTTTTCAGTCATACAAGCTCTTATTATTAGAGAATTTTTATACATTTGAACTGCTGATTCAGCTCCAAGTTTAGACCATCCATAGTTATTCCAAGGAAGAACTGGATCTGTTTCTTTGTAATTTCCTTTCTTTCCAGGGTAAATGTAACTTGTTGAAAAAAAAATTATTTTCTTATTAAATAAGTTGCAAAGTTTTACCAAATTAGCAGTTCCAATAATATTTAAATCTATACTCTTATTTATCTTTTTGTCATGTATAGACATCGGACGCGATAATCCAGCTAAATGTAAAACAATATGTGGTTTAAACTTTTTGAAATTATTTTTTATGGACTTAAGTGAGAGAATATTAAATTGTTTTTTATTTCTAAAAATAAATTGATAGCGACTATTAATCTTTTTTAATTCATTTGCAAATCTTCCATTACCCCCCGAAACAAGTATCTTTTTTGACATTTATTGAACTAGTTTCCTTAAATATTGAGAATAAAGACAATTTCCATAAAAATTTATAGCTTCTTTAATCTCTTTTTTATTTATCCAATTGTAGCTAAGAGCAATTTCTTCAAGACAAGCAATTTTCAAACCTTGCCGATTTTCCATTGCAGAAACAAATGATGATGTATCATAAAAATCATTTATTGACCCAGTATCCAACCAAGCTCCACCTCTACCTAAGTACTCTGCAGAAAGTTTATTTTTTTTTCTGTATTTATCCAGTAGATCAATTATTTCCAATTCCTTTCTTTTCGAGAGTTTAAGTGATTTACTATAATTAACGACTTTATTGTCAAAAAAATAAAGTCCAGTAACAGCCAAATTTGATTTTGATTTTTTTGGTTTTTCTTTGAGCGATATAATTTTGTTGCCTTTTTTTATATTAGCTACACCATATAATTCTGGTCTTTTTACAGGATGAAGTAATATTTTACAGCCAGATTTAATTTTTATACATTTTTTTAGTTTTGTTGTTAAACTTTGACCATAAAAAAAATTGTCACCTAAAATTAAGGCCACATTATTTTTTCCAATAAACTTTTCTCCGATTATAAAAGCGTCAGGTAATCCTCTTGGAGTCTTTTGTTCAGCATATGAAATTTTAACACCAAATCTTTTTCCGTCCGAAAGAATTTTTTTAAATTGATAAAGTTGTCCTTTATTTACAATTATTAAAATATCTTTTATTCCTGCCAACATAAGAATTGACAATGGATAATAAATTAAAGGCTTATCATAAATAGGGAGCAATTGCTTATTAACTGCTTTAGTAAGAGGGCTCATTCTCGTTCCATGTCCTCCTGCTAAAATAATTCCTTTTTTAATCATTTCTTAAACCTAATCTTTTATAGAATTTTTTTTTTGAAAATGTTTTGAAAAATTTATAATTTTCAAAATACCAGTTGAATGTATCTTTTAAACTATTCTCAAATTTTTTTTGTGGTTTCCATTTTAAAAGTTTCCTAACTTTTCCACTATCTAAAGCATATCTAAAGTCGTGCCCTGGTCTATCTTTTACAAATTTGATTTTCACTTTTTTTCCAATTTTAAATTTTTTCTTTCTAATGATTTTTAATAAAATTTTGGTTAAATTAAGATTGCTAATATTTATACCTGTACCAATATTGTAACTTTCACCAGCTTTACCTTTTTTGCATATCTTAAGTAACCCCCCACAGTGATCTTCTACGTATATCCACTCTCTTGAATTCAACCCCTTACCATAAATTGGTAATGACTTGTTATTTAAAACATTAAATATCAAGGTTGGTATTAATTTTTCAGGAAACTGACCTGGACCAAAATTATTACAACAATTAGATATAACAGCATCTAAACCAAATGTTCTTACATAAGCTTTTACCAAATGATCAGCACCGGCTTTACTTGCAGAGTATGGTGAACTAGGTTTATATTGACTTGTTTCTTTGGATCTTACATTTTTTTTTAAATCCCCGTAAACTTCGTCTGTTGAGACATGTACTAATCTCATTTTTTTTTTATTTTTTTTTCTATATTTTCTTATTTGTTCTAAGATATTAAACGTGCCAAAAATATTTGAATGAATAAAGTCTTTTGGTTTCTCAATAGATCTGTCTACATGTGTCTCAGCGGCAAGATTAAAAATTACATCAGGTTTGTATCTATTAAATAAAGTTCCAATTTTTTTACTATTTATATCAAGGTTATAAAATTTATAATTTGACTTTTTAATATCTTTAAGTAAATAGGCTCCATTCGAGTACTTATTTTTATCGATATTTACTATAAAATACTTTTTTTTTAGTAAAAATCTTACTAAGTTACTACCAATAAAACCATTTCCGCCAGTAACAAAAACTTTTTTCATTAAAATTTAGATTTGAGAGACATTTTAAATTATATAATGTAATAAGATAGTTATTTGTTTAAATCAATAAGTTTAAATAAAAATGAGTTTTGACAATATTACAGTAGTAATTAATACTTTTCATAGCCAAGATATAATTAATGAATGCTTAGACTCTATCGATTTAAATCTAAAAGTAATAATAATTGAAAACTCTGATAATATAAATTTTAAAGCAGACTTAGAGAATAAATACTCAAATGTTAATTGTTACTTAACGGGAGATAATCTTGGTTATGCCAAAGGTAATAATCTAGGAATTTCTAAAGTTAAAACTGAATACGCCTTAATTTTAAATCCTGACGCAAAACTAAGAAAAGATACAATTAAAAACTTTTTAATTACTGCAAAAAAAATTAAAAATTTTTCTATTATCGGGCCTGCTGATCAAGATGAATTTAGTAGTATCAAAAACCATAAATTTCAGGAGGATGTATTTCAAGTCAATTACTTGAAAGGATTTGCGATGTTTTTAAATTTAAATGAGTTTAAAGATATAGGTTTTTTTGACGAAAATTTTTTTATTTACCTAGAGGAAATTGATCTTTGCAAGAGGGTAAAAAATAATAATAAAACTATCTATTTGGACAAAAATATTAAAATTGATCACTTAGGAGGTAAATCACACAATGAAAACATTCAGTATGAGATGGAGCTTTCAAGAAATTGGCATTGGATGTGGTCTAAATTTTATTTTAATAAAAAACACTATGGATTTTTCTCCTCGTTATTTATGATAAGTGGTAATTTTATTTCTTCAATTATAAAAATACTATTCTACTCTCTAACTTTAAATAAAAAAAAAAGAAAAATTTATTTTCAAAGATTTTCGGGTCTATATAATTCAATAGTAGGAAAAAAATCTTGGTATAGACCTAAAATAATTATTAATTGATTAAACTAAATATTTATATATAAAACTTTTATGTCATTAAAACGTAAGAAAATTCTGGTAACTGGAGTTGCAGGTTTTCTTGGTTCCCATTTAAGTGAAAAGTTAGTTGAATTAGGCCACGAAGTAGTGGGTATTGATAATATGATTGGAGGTTATGATGACAATGTTCCAAAAAATATTGAATTTCATAAAGTCGATTGTTGTGATTTTGAAAAGGTAAAATTCATAATGAAAGATATAAATGTTGTTTATCATTGCGCAGCGACTGCTCATGAGGGTCTATCAGTATTTTCACCATTTGAAATTACAAAAAATAATTATCTAGCTTCAGTATCTATTTTTTCTGCAGCGGTTAATGAAAAAGTAGATAGAATAATTTTTTGTTCTTCGATGGCCAGATACGGTGATCAACAGGCTCCCTTTATGGAGTCCATGAAACCCAAGCCAGTCGATCCATACGCTATTTCAAAAGTTGCTTCAGAAGAAGTGTTGAAAAATTTATGTGAACTAAATGGGATAGAATGGGTTATAGCAATTCCACATAATATAATTGGCCCAAGACAAAAATATGATGATCCATTTCGTAACGTTGTTTCAATTATGATTAACAGGATGTTACAAGGAAAAGCCCCAATCATTTATGGCGACGGTAATCAAACACGATGCTTTTCTTATATCGATGATTGTCTTAGTTGCTTAATTCCTATGTTAGATCAAAAAAATTTAAATAAGGAAATTATAAATATTGGACCTGATGAGGAATTTGTCACTATTAATAAAATAGCGGAAATCTGCTCAAATATTACAGGTATAAATTTAAGTCCAATTTATAAAAAAGACAGACCTCAAGAAGTAAAACACGCAACGTGCTCAGCTGACAAAGCAAGATCGCTCCTAAGCTATAAAACAAGAGTTAATCTAAATAAAGGTATACAAAAAACATTTGAATACATCAAAAAAAGAGGTGTGAGACCATTTGATTACAATATTAATATAGAAATTGACAATGAATTGACACCTTCAACTTGGAAAAATAAAGAAATTTAATGTCCAGGAAAATCAACCAAGCTTTGAGTAACGTATCCTTTTTGTTTTAAAAGTTTTTCTCCTGGCAAATCAAAAAGATTAATAACAAATATAAAACCTGCAACTTTACCTCCAGAAAGCTCAACTAGTTTTGCTGCCGCTTCCGCTGTTCCCCCAGTTGCTATTAAATCATCAATTATTAAAATTTTTTCATTTTTTTCGATAGAGTCCTTATGTACCTCTACTGTAGCTTTACCATATTCAAGCTCAAAATCTATTGAGTAAGTCTCAGCAGGAAGTTTATTTTTTTTTCTTAAAAGTATAAAAGGTTTTTTTAATTGATAAGATAAAGGTGCTGCAAACACAAATCCTCGAGATTCTATCGCAGCAACTTTATCAAAACTGATTTTTTTTGATAATTCAATTATCTTATCATTTGTAAATTTAAATGCATCAGCATTTTTAATTAAAGTTGTAATATCCCTGAATAAAATTCCTTTTTTTGGATAATCTGGAATAGATCTGATATATTTTTTTAAGTCCATATTAATGCTTCAAGTTCTAACAAAAAAGCATTAATAATTAAATGATGAAAAAAAGAAAACTTGGGATAATTGGTGGCAGTGGTCTTTACAAAATGGAAGGCTTTGAAAAGACTCAATGGAAAAAAATTAATACTCCTTGGGGAAAACCATCCGATGAAATCTTAATAGCAAAATTAGAAAAAGAAGAAATTTGTTTTATTCCTAGACATGCAAGAGGACATAAAATTAACCCTACTAAAATAAATTTTAGAGCAAATATAGATGCTATGAAACAATTAGAAGTAACTGATATTATTTCTGTCTCAGCAGTAGGTTCTTTGAAGGAAGATCTTAATCCTGGAAAATTTGTAATTGTTGATCAATTTATTGATAGAACTTTTTCAAGAGTAAAAACTTTTTTTGATGAAGAAATTGTAGCTCATGTTTCAATGGCTAAACCAACTAGTCCTGGTCT
>MDTA01027564.1_pt1 | contig 16598 bp, 12 predicted proteins | sample 811151 | NCBI WGS metagenome assembly MDTA01 (sample SAMN05326648, study PRJNA326480) | marine metagenome | isolation source: seawater | place: Indian Ocean: South | collected 2010 | reverse complement strand
GATATATGAATGCGGTGCCGGCGTTGTTGGAGCACATGGAGGGCCCTACGCAGGGATTACTCGGGCCTTGGGTACATCTTTACCCTAATGTCGCGACGCCCGGCCCCAGCATCGGCTTCCTGCAAGAGTGTCTGCGCTGGTGGGATCGCTGGTTGAAGGACCTGCCAACCGGCGTCGAAGAAGAGCCCGCTCTGCGCGCCTATATGCGCACCTTTGACAAGCCACATCCGCGCATCCGGGAACGGAGTGGACGCTGGGTGGCGGAGCGGCACTGGCCATCACCACAAGTTGCCATGCAGCCGTATTACCTGCGGAGCGACGGTCTGTCGGAGGTTGCCCCCGCAACACATTCCTGGCTGACCCATAGCTCGGCGCAACATACAGGTAAGGACGGTGGCGAGTTCTTCGCATGGCATGGGCCAGACCAGCCGGGTGACCAACGCGACGATGACGCGCTATCGCTGGTCTTCGACATGCCGGTGGGTGAAGCACCCATCGAGATCCTGGGCCGGCCAGAACTCGCATTGTCGTTGCGGGTCGACCGCGGCCAGGCCGGACTGGCCGTACGATTGAATGAGGTCACGCCGGACGGCACATCACTTCGGGTTGCTTACGGCACGCACAACTTGTCGCAACGACATGGCGCGAACCAGGCGCCAGAATTGATGCCCCCGGACGAAGCGGTGAACGTGACGGTGCGATTTGATATGACCGCACACGCGTTCACGCCGGGCAATCGCATTCGGGTCGCGATCTCAACCGCCTACTGGCCGCTGGTCTGGCCAGCCCCCCAGTCGGTCACGGTGCAGATCCAGGCGGGCGCGTCGCTGCTTCACCTGCCGGTGCGCACTCACAAGGAAGAAGAGGACGTCCAATTTGAACAGCCCGAGACGGCGCCGCCGTTGGCGTTGCGTGAGTTACGGCCGACCAATCTCGCACGCAGTAACAGGCACGACCTGGCGACTGGCATGCGTTTTCAGGAGTCGAACTACGACTACGGTTGTTTTGAAGACCTGGAACACGGGTTGATCCATGGTGCCGTCGCACGCGATGCCTACGCGATTCACCCGGACGATCCGCTGAGCGCCCGCGCATCACATCACTGGACGCAGGAATACGAACGCGGCACCTGGAACGCCCGCACCGAAACGCGATCAACGATGCGTGCTGACGGGCAGTCATTCCACCTGGAAGCCTCTATCGAGGCTTACGTGAATGACGAGCTGTTCTTCGAGAAATCGTTCACGCGAGAGATTCCGCGCAAGTTTGTCTAGAAAGCGGAGCCCGGCGAGACGAGTCAGGTAAGCCGGGCTACCAGCTGGTCCATGGACGACTTCGCGTCGCCAAACAACATGCGTGTGCAGTCCTTGTAGAACAGCGGGTTTTCGATGCCCGAGTAGCCTGTGCCCTGGCCGCGTTTGGAGACAAACACCTGTTTCGCCTTCCAGACTTCCAGGACTGGCATCCCGGCGATGGGTGAGCCCGGATCCTCTTGTGCGGCGGGGTTCACGATGTCGTTGGAACCGATGATGATGACAACATCCGTGTCGGGGAAGTCGTCGTTGATTTCATCCATCTCCAACACGATGTCATAAGGTACTTTGGCTTCTGCCAACAAGACATTCATGTGTCCGGGCAAACGACCCGCAACCGGGTGGATACCAAAGCGCACCAACTTGCCGCGATCGGTCAGACGACGAGTGAGCTCGGAAACCGCTTGTTGCGCCTGCGCAACCGCCATGCCGTAGCCCGGCACGATGATCACACTTTCAGCCTCATCCAAAGCGGACGCGACACCATCAACATCAATGGCAACCTGCTCCCCTTCGATGGTTTGCGTGCTGACCGTCTCGCCGCCGAAGCCACCCAAAATCACCGACAGGAAATGGCGATTCATGGCTTTGCACATGATGTAGCTCAGGATCGCACCGGACGAACCCACCAGCGCGCCAGTCACAATCAGCAGGTCATTGCCCAACAGGAAACCGGTGGCAGCGGCTGCCCAGCCCGAGTACGAGTTCAGCATCGACACCACCACCGGCATATCAGCGCCGCCGATCGCGAGCACCAGGTGCGCGCCAACGATAAAGGCAATGATGGTCATCGCATACAGGGTCCACGGTCCCGCGTGGTTCATGTACATGCCCATCAGCACGAGACAACCAAGCACCATGGCGATGTTCCAAAGGTGGCGTCCCGGGAGGATGAGCGGTGCGCCACTGACCTTACCGGCCAACTTCGCGTAAGCGACGATCGAACCCGTGAAGGTGATCGCGCCAATAAAGATGCCGAGGAAAATCTCCACCTCGTGAATGACCAGTTCGGCGCCAACCAGGCCTTCCGGCGGGTTGAGATCCGAGTTGATGCCGATAAATACAGCGGCCAGACCCACAAACGAGTGCAGTGCGGCCACCAGTTCCGGCATACCGGTCATCTCAACTCGTTGCGCGACGATCGCCCCGATGATGGCCCCCACCACGATGACACCAATCAGCGTGCCGGTGATCTCCACCTGTGGGCCGAGCACCGTGACCACCACGGCGATCGCCATGCCGACGATGCCGTACCAGACGCTGCGCTTGGCGCTCTCCTGGTTCGACAGCCCGCCCAACGACAGGATGAACAAAACGGTTGCCGCGATATACGCGGCCGTCTGAAATTCTGAAGTCAACATCGAATGTTTTGCCTGAAGGTCGGATTGCGCCGCTAGGAGCGCTGGAACATCTGCAACATGCGGCGGGTCACCATAAACCCGCCAACAATATTGATCGTCGCAATCAATACCGAGATGCCAGCCAGTACCATGACCACCCCGTTAGGTGATCCGATCTGCAACAACGCACCCAGGATAATGATGCCGGAGATCGCATTGGTCACCGACATCAACGGCGTATGCAAGGCATGGGACACGTTCCATATCACCTGAAAGCCCACAAAGCAGGCCAGTGCAAACACAATGAAGTGCTGCATGAAGCTTGCCGGGGCATAGGCTCCAATCACCGCCATCAGCGCCGCACCCAGCAACAACAAGCCAATCTGTCGCTTGCCGGCCTGCCTTGATGCCGCCAGCTCGGCGGCAACCGGGTCCACCGGTTCCGATTTTTCAGCTGGCGGCTTGGGCGCAGCCGCAGGGGCAGGCAGGGCCGGCGGCGGAAAAGTCACCTCGCCGGCGTGCGCCACCGTCGAGCCACGAATGATCACGTCTTCCATGTCGTGCAAGACAACGCCATCCTTTTGCGGCGTCAGGTCGTGCATCATGTGGCGGATATTCGTTGCGTAAAGCTCGGAAGACTGCGCAGCCATCCGGCTCGGGAAGTCGGTATAGCCAACAACCGTTACCGCATTGTCAGTTGTGACAATTTCGCCAGGTTTGGTCAGGTCGCAGTTGCCGCCCCGCTCAGCGGCGAGGTCCACAACTACCGATCCAGGTTTCATGGCGGCAACCATGTCCTCGAGCCATAACCGCGGCGCAGGGCGCCCGGGGATCAGTGCGGTAGTGATTACAATGTCGACGTCGGGTGCTTGCTCGCGGAAACACTCGAGTTGTTTCTCGCGGAACTCTGGCGACGATACCGCCGCATACCCGCCCTCGCCACTACCGTCTTCCTCAAAGTCCAGAAACAGGAAATCGGCGCCCATAGACTCGATCTGTTCGGCCACTTCTGGCCGCACATCGAAAGCGCGCACGATAGCGCCCAGTGACTTGGCCGTACCAATCGCGGCGAGACCAGCGACGCCGGCGCCAATCACCAGCACCTTGGCCGGTGGGACCTTACCAGCGGCGGTAATCTGCCCGGTGAAGAAACGTCCAAAATGCGACCCCGCCTCGACCACCGCCCGATAACCGGCAATGTTGGCCATGGAGCTGAGCGCATCCATCTTCTGTGCGCGTGATATGCGCGGCACCATGTCCATCGCGATCATCGTGACGCCGGCCTCGGCGCACTGCGCAAGCAGCTCTTCGTTCTGTGCTGGATAGAAGAACGCGACGACAGATTGGCCCGCTTTCATGTCTGCGACTTCGGCGCTGGTGGGCGGGTTTACCTTGACGATAATCTCGCTTGCATCGAGCAACGCCTTCGCGCCGTCTACCACCGTCACGCCGGCCTCACGGTACATGTCGTCAGCAAAACGCGCCGCCAGTCCAGCGCCGCCCTCGATGACACATTCGTGGCCGAGCTTGGCAAGCGCGGCGGCTGACGATGGGGTCATCGCAACCCTGGATTCGCCTGCCAAAGACTCCTTAAGACATCCGATCTTCACCCAACACCTCTGTCGCAATCTCCGGCGCACGCCGGCTCTCAACGCTCCAATGAAACCGGGGCGTCACCATAAAGCTCTTCGCGCCACGGCTTTAGTCACGTTGAATGGGTGCGGCGCCTTTCCCGTTAAGGTGAGCCACCACTGTCACGATTGCCCGCGCTCGGCCCACCCATTATTGGATAGGTACTGCGTCTCGGGCGCCGCGATTGTGCCAGAAAACTGCGCTTCATGTGGGGCGATTTACGCTTCGGAGCGTCACACCATTAGCTACGAACATCAGCGACCGCCCGAGCGCGCACCTCGGGAGCATGACGGAGGTACCCGCCAGCCCTGGTTTGCGCGCGCATCACTACTGATAAGCTGTACGGCTGAAACTTGCGAATTTTGAGTCCAACAGATGCTAAACATTAGCCGCGTCTCCGATACGGCCAGTCTCAGCTCCCGCATCTATGACCAACTGAAGTCGGCGATCACGAGCATCAATATCTATGACGATGACGTCGATCTCCGACTGGATGAGCGCACGCTATCGGAACAGTTTGGCAGCTCACGCACACCGTTGCGCGAAGCGCTGACCCGCCTGGACCAGGAAGGCCTCGTCAACATCCGCTCGCGCCGCGGCGTCTACATCGTGCGCAAGTGCAAGGCGGAGGTTCTGGAGACCATCACTGTGTGGGCGGCGCTCGAGAGTATGGCGGCGCGCCTCGCATGCACCGCTGCCAGCGATGCCGAGTTGGGCGAGCTCAACCAGATGGTCGAGAGCTTCAGTGCGGACACCGTGCAAGACCACATGACGGAATATTCGGACGCCAATATCCGCTTCCATGGGTCCATCATCCGGCTATCCAAGTGTGACCTGATCGCGCAGATGACCGACAGCTTGTTCATTCACCTACGCGCAATCCGTCATCGCACCATCTTCGAGAAGGATCGCGGTGAGCGCTCGGTTGAAGACCACCGCGAGATCGTCGACGCGCTACAGAAACGGGAACAGGACGAGGCCAGTCGGCTCGTCCGTGAGCACGCAATGAAGCTGCACGAACACGTGCGCCTGTACGTGGACCTGGACTAGTTAATCTATTCCGAGCGCGGCCTCATCGACGCTATACCCGGCTCCGCCCGCACGACTCACGTGGGTTCGGGCGCCGCCAGGATCATTAATCGCTAGCGCTGCCCCACCGCGCCAGAAGCAAACACCCGCTCGACTTCATCGTCACCAAGGCCCACCACCTGACGCAGGATTTCTTCCGTGTGCTCGCCCAACAAAGGTGATCGTTTTACATCCACCGGGCTGTCCGACAACTTGATCGGGCAACCCACCGATAGGTAAGAACCACGTTCCGGATGATCGACCTCAACCACGGTGCCGCTTTCACGCAGCGATGGCTCGTGCGCCAGCTCTTTGATGGAAAGAATCGGCCCGCACGGAATATTCAACGGGTTGCAGGCATCCATGACCTCAAACTTCGTTTTCGTTTTGGTCCACTCTTCAATGCGATCGAATATCTGTGGAATCTTGTCCAGTCGGTCTTCCGGCTTTGCGTAACCGGGCGCTTCCTTCCAGTCCGGCTGACCGATCAGATCACAGATTGCGCCCCACACGGCTGCCTGCGTGATGAAGTAAACATAGGCGTTCTGGTCGGTCTCCCAACCTTTGCATTTCAAGATCCAGCCGGGTTGGCCACCACCAGAATCGTTACCGGCACGGGGCGTCGCGTCGCCAAATGGAATATTCTGGCCGTACTGGCTGTACTCCTTAAGCGGACCACGCTCGAGGCGCTGTTGGTCGCGTAGCTTTACGCGGCACAGATTCAACACACCATCTTGCATGGCCGCAAACACGCGTTGGCCACGTCCGGTCTGTTCCCGTTGGAACAACGCCGTGACGATGCCAAGCGCCAGATGCAGGCCGGTGCCGCTGTCGCCAATCTGCGCGCCAGTCACGGTGGGCGGGCCATCGAGAAAACCGGTGGTAGAGGCGGCTCCACCAGTGCACTGGGCGACGTTCTCATAGACCTTACAGTCCTCGTAAGGCCCTTCGCCAAAGCCCTTGATCGAGGCCAGGATCATGCGCGGATTGATCTCCTGAATGCGCTCCCAGCTAAAACCCATGCGATCCAGAGCGCCAGGCGCAAAGTTCTCCACCATGACGTCGCACTCTTCGATCAGCCGCGTCAGGACCTCTTTGCCGGTTTCGTTCTTGCTGTTCAGTTCGATCGAACGCTTGTTGTGATTCAACATCGTGAAATACAGCGAGTCAGCGCCTGGCACATCCACCAGTTGCTTACGTGTCGCATCACCGACGCCCGGGCGTTCCACCTTCAAGACGTCCGCGCCGAACCAGGCCAACAGCTGCGTGCAGGTAGGTCCCGATTGAACGTGGGTGAAATCCAGAATCTTGACGCCGTCCAGCGCTTTGGTCATGAAACTATCCTCGTCGATGATGCGCGCGCGTGCCTGCTTGGCACGTCAAATTCGAACAACTGGGTATCTGGTATATTGTCGACGATCCACGAATCGAAGACTACTCCGGAAGCCTCGCGCAGTGGTGCTCGCACAATATTGACGGCGCTACCGCACGCCTGATCCGGACGCGTTTGACGCCTGCATCCTGGTGGGTTGGGCAATGATGCGCCCACGCATGGAATCGGTCCCGGTCCGCTTCGGACCCAGACACAACGTACGGGCCGACTTTGTCTTCGACACCCCGGCACCCGCCACATCAACAACGCGGTCGGCTAGACGATGCCCAGTTCGCGAAATGCTTGCTCGGATTTGACGCGGTCAAAGTCGAAACATGACAAGTCGATCGACTTGAAGACGCCTTCACTCAGTAACTCCGTCACCGCACGGCCTGTGGCAGGAGCGTGCATGATGCCGTGCCCGGAGAAACCATTTGCCAGTAAGAAGTTTGACAGACCGTCGGTCCAGCGGCAGATATATGGCGAGAGATCGAGCAGGCTGCGCGCATAGTGTCCGCGCCAGCTACGTTCGAGCTTGAGCGTTTGCATCGCCGGGATACGCCGCGCCAGAAACGAAAAACCCCGGGCTGCGGTGAGCAACCCGGGGCAAAAGCAACTCCGGAGAGCAGACTTACTTTGCGACGTAGCCGCTGTCCTTGATCATCTTAGCGAACAGGGCGTCGGCATCCTTGATGAACTTCACCGCGGTGGCGGTGTCGCCATAGTTGATTGGCATCATGTTCTTCTTGGAGATCTTCTGCATGTCAGCCGTGGCAGCTGCTTTCGCGATCGCGGTGTTCATCTTCGTGACGATCTTTGGATCGATGCCTACCGGGAAAGCGACAACGGTCGGTGCGTCGCCGCTCATGCCGTAGCCCAGTTCATCCAGAGACGGTACGTCGGGGAAGTGTCCCTGACGCTCGGAGGTGACAACCGCCAGCGTCTTGAACTTTCCCGGATAGCGGGAGTGGATGCCACCCGAGTAAGCGACCTGCACCTGGTTGCCGAGCACCAGCTGCACCATGCCGGCACCACCCTTGGTTGGGATGTAGTCGATTTTCAGGCCTTCTTTCTGAGCCACCAGCTCCATCAGAATCTTGGCGAACGGGCTTAGCGCTGCGTACTTCACGCCCGGGTTGGCTTTGGCGTGAGTGATGAAGCCCTTCCAGTCGTCGAACGGCGCGCTGGCAGGAGCGACGATGGCTGGTTGGAACTCGGTCACCTTGCAGCAATAGACGAAATCGTCCTTGTCGTAGCCGATGTTTTTCTTCAAGTGCGGGTTCAGCGTGATGCCGGTGGAGGCGCCAAAGAAGAACACTTTGCCGTCAGCTGGCAGTTCCTTGAACCAGTTCAGGGCTGCGGCCTGACCGCCGCCCGGCTTGTTGATGACCTTGACTGGAACGCCAAGCTCTTTGCCGAGCTCTTTGGCCAGCACACGGCCTTTGGTGTCAGTGCCGCCGCCAGCTTTGTAGCCGATCAACATGGTGATCGGGCCGCTGGGCCATTCGGCCTGAGCAGGCATGGCAGCGAGCATCAATCCGGCTGATGCAGCGATCGCGAGGCCTAGTGATTTGAGGAAACGCATGGGCAATTCTCCCTATTCTTTGGCCGGTTCGGCCAGTTCGGTGTTGGATTTCTTTCGACGCAGGATGGCGATCACTCCAAGCAGCGTCAGTACCCAGAAGATGATGGCTACCGGGTGGTCGAGCATGGCTTCGGGGGTGCCTTTAAGCAGTCCTATCGACTGGCGCAATGCTAGCTCAAAACCGTCACCAACCACGAAGCCAATCAAGAAGGTGACGAAGCTGAAATCATACTTGCGGGCGAAGAACCCGATCACGGCAAAGCCCAGCATGATGTAGATGCCAAAGATTCCGCTGCCTTGGAGGTACGCGCCCAGGCAGCAAAGGAACACAACCGTCGACAGTACGAGGCTCGGGCTGAGTTTGATGACCCGGGCGAACATGTTCTGACCGAAATAGCCGATGAACAGCAGGATCAGAGAGGCCGCCAGCATGGAGGCGTAAATGCCCTGCATCAGCTCCGCCTGCTCGATGAACATCAGCGGGCCAGGTGTTACGCCCTGAATGATGAAAGCGCCGATCAGAATGGCGGCGATCACACTCCCGGGAATACCAAGGGCGAAGAGAGGCACGAAACTGGCTGGAACCACCGCATTATCCGCGCTTTCTGCGGCTGCAACTCCCTCAATCGCGCCGTCGCGCTCAAAGCTATCTGGGTCTTTGGAGGCACGGCGCGCCATGCCATAGGAGAGGAATGAGCCAGTGCTCGCGCCTAGGCCCGGCAGTACGCCGATAAAGATACCGATGCCGGTGCCGCGGATGATGGAGGAGAAGGATTTTTTCCAGTCCGCCCAGGTAACGCGGGCGTCTTCGGGTTTGCCCGAGCCGCGCAGAAGGTCAGTTTCCCGCTCTAGCCGGCGGCGGTCGCCAATTTGGATCATCATTTCGCTCATTGCCAGCATGCCGATGGCGACTGGAATGAGGGGCAGCCCTTCATACAGATCGAAGGAGCCGAAGGTGAAACGCTCCGTCGAGGTCTCGATCTCCGTGCCTACCGTGGAGCAGAGAATGCCGAACAGTCCGGCGATCAAGCCCTTCACCAATGACTTGCCGGAGAGGGCCGCAATAAAAGTGAGGGAGAACGCCAGGATCGCCACCAGCTCAATCGGCCCTATGCCAAGGGCATAGTCCGCCAGGGATTGGGCGGATAGGATCAGCACGCAGGTAGCGACGAAATCGCCGATCACACTGGCGAACAGGCCCATTTTCAGCGCTTTTTGCGCCTTGCCAGCCCTTGCCAGCGGGTAGCCCGCCAGCGCGGTTGGGGCTGATGAAGGCTCGCCCGGCGTGTTCATCAGGATCGCGCTGACCGCGCTGCCTGCCGTGGACCCTTTGGAGATGACGATCAGGAAGGCGATGGCGGCCAGCGGCTCGATATAGAACGTGATCGGAATTGCGACCGCAGTCGCGGTGCCCTTGCCAAGACCGGGTAATGCGCCGACCAGATAGCCGATGGCAACGCCGATGAAGATGAAGGTAACGTTATAAAAGGTCAGCGCATTGCTGAACCCGGCGGCCAATTCTTGCATCATAGGATGGCCGTCCCCAGGAACTCGTAGAACAAAAGGTAGATCGAGAGAACTAGCACGCTAGGCAACGCGATCAGCAAATGCCAGCGGCGTTCCCCCATATAGAGCATGGTGGCGAGGCTGACGAAAAAGCCGCCCACCGCCGGATGAACCTGGGAGAAAAGCACAGTGCCCACGACAACAATGGCCAATATCCCAGCCATTGCCGCCCATTCCGTGAGCTTTGGCGCTTTGGTCGGTGGCGTGTTTCCACGGGCCGCGTTGACGGTGAGGATACCGGCCAGAATGGTAATGCCGACCGCACAAATCTGAGGCAGAAGGTCAGGGGGAACGGCTGCTCCGGTGTCTTGGTCCGTTTGCGCTGGAATGATCCAATACAACATCGCCAAGCCAAAAATCATCAACAGGATGCCGCTTATTAAGTCGGCCTTTTGCATATCCTCGCCTTGTTCCTTTAGCGGGAGGCCGTCATAGCTGCGGCCATAGGTGTTCTGGGTGTTGCTCCTATGTTGCCCGTACTTGCCGCCAGATTACAATGGACACACTAGGACAGTGATGACTATGTTGTCAGGTCGGGGAAGGTAAGCCGTTCAGCCATCACGAGCTATTTTAGGGCCTCTGTTGAACATAAACCTATCGGTGATAAGGGGTGGCAAAACCAAGAGAAAAGTATCCAATTACTTAAATTACAGTTCCTACGATTGCATTTGCTCTAGCGGTTTGAGAAAGCATTCCTCCCTTTCCGACGGTTAGATCTTTTTCCATTCTCGCTTTTAATTCTGTGATTTGGCTTTTGGATAGCTGAGGTACGATTTTCTGAATATTTGGAAATAAAGATGAAATTTCCCAATATTCTTCGATATCTTTAAATTTGCGCTCTACAGTAATTACATCGCTCCTTAAATTTACAAGTCCGGCATTGGACCAAAGTTCGTTAAGAGCAGTCATTTCAGAAACTTGGGGATTTGGTGGGGCTTCCGGCTTAAAACCCATTTCGGCAAGGTGCCCTGTTATTAATTTTGAAGGCGAACCTCCATTCACTGTATCCCAAGCATAACTGGATACGAGCCCATTTTTTTTCACCACCCGTACCATCTCCGATACACCTTTTGGTGGTTCAGGCACGAAAAATATCACGAGTGCCATTACCGCTATGTCGAATGTGTCATCACTTGACGCGATTGACATTGCATCGCCAATTCGAAAATTGACATCTTTTGCATCTGAGCGTGAACGAGCAAATTCGATTTGTTCAGGAGACGGATCAATTGCATCTACATGACTTGGAAAACATGACCTTGCGATTAATTCAGAAAATGCCCCATTACCACAACCCACATCCAGCCATTTTAAATTTCTATCGGCTTTTACCCATTCAATAAATACATCACCTACTAAGCGACTCCAAACTCCCATAGAAGTCTCGTATGCCCCGCCATCATTAAATAACATTGCTTTTCTCCTCTGAAGTTTTCATCTGTGCTTTATTGAACTTTCCCGCTTGATTGGTCCAGTTTGGATGTTAGTGAAGAGGTACCTTTGATTCGTGATCCCGGCGAAGGCTGCCGGTATCCCAAGGTCGAACGTGGACGTCACGTGTTGTAGCGCCTGCGCCACTGTTCGTTGGTCCTCCTTGCGGCTGTCGAAGATTTCACCATTGAGCAGTTCATCCCAGAGCCAGGCGTTGAAGCTTTCGCAGTATCCGTTTTTCCATTGTGAACCCGGTTCGATGGACGTGGCTTTAGCTCCGACGGTCTGTATCCAGTATCTCACCGCTTGAGCCACAAACTCTGGTCCATTGCCCGAGCGTATGAATACTGGCACTCCGTGGATGATGAAAAAATCAGTGAGAACGTCTACTAATCGGGTTAAGTTCAACCGACGCTTAACCTGTATCGCCAGATGTAACTACCGGTAATTCCCCATCAAAATTCAGCGACAGAACCCGACTTCTGGGTACACTTTTGCTTATGTGCGATACAGTCAGAGTGCGCCGAAACTGAGCGGACAAGTGAGCCAATGACGAACGACCGGAAGCCCGAAAGCGGTGAGTTACTGATACGGCCAGAGTCCAGTTCGACGCGAAGCCGTGCTGGCTCGCAATAATTTCCTTCTTCGGTAAGCCAATACTGTGAAGAAGCAACATTGCTGCCAGATATCACTACCAAACCTGGAAACAACGACTTAGACGCCGGCCTGGTGCGGTGACGGTCAAGGTCGCGTCTGTTGTGTAAAGTTCACCGACTCGGCACAAAACGATGGGGGAGGATCAGTCGCATCTCAAGGGATTGACAGCACACTTTGAGCAGGAGGTGCGCATCACACGCGGCCCGCAGACAACAGCGTGGATGTTGTTGTGAGGACTGGCTGTTCGCGGTCAAGACGGTCACGCATACCGGATGGCCGGCTCGTTGACTGATGTCACCGAACGCAAACAAGCGGAAGCGCGTCTGCTGCATGGTGCGCTCCACGACGCCTTGACCCACTTACCCAACCGGGCGCTATTAATCGACCGTCTGAATCAGACCATCCGCCGCTACGGTCGTGACGATTCGACGGGATACGCCGTCATGTATTTCGACCTGGATCGCTTCAAGAGTGTTAACGACAACCTCGGGCACGCGATCGGCGACGAACTGTTGGTCTCTGTCGCGAGACGGATCAGTACCTCGCTTTGTCCGGATGACACGCTGGCACGCCTGAGCGGCGACGAGTTTGCGGTGTTACTTGGGCACGTAAGCGGCCCCAAAGACACCGACAACGTGGCTCTGCGTGTCGCTGAGTTACTTGAGCAGCCGTTTCAGGTGTCCGGCCATGAGGTCAAAGTGGCAGTCAGCATCGGAGCCGTGTTGGGCAACGAGACGTACAAGCGACCGGAAGACCTGCTACGCGATGCCGACCTGGCCATGTACGCCGCCAAAGCAGACGCGAACCTCACGTACAAATTGTTCGACGAAGAAATGCGCCACTCGGCAGATGCGCAACATCGTCTCGAATCCGATCTGCGCAGCGCGGTCGAACGGGGTGAACTCGTCGCCCACTATCAACCGATCGTCGCGCTCGATTCGAGTCGCATACAAGGTTTCGAAGCGTTGATGCGCTGGGACCATCCGCGACACGGCCTGTTGCATCCGGAATCGTTCATGCATGTTGCTGAAGAGACCGGCCTCATCGTACCGATGAGTTGGTGGATGCTGGAAGAGGCGCTCAGCGAGCTCAAACGCTGGCAGGTGATGTTCCCACTCAATAATCCTCTGACTATGAGCATCAACACATCCCGTAAGTTGTTCGCGCAGCCGGGCGTGCTACAGCGCATGAGCGAGTTGCTTGATCGAGTGCAGCCTGCACCCCGTTCGGTGCATCTGGAAATCACCGAGACGACGGCGTTGGAACAGAGCAGTAACGTGCTGTCCATACTGGACGGCGTACGGACGCTTGGCATGCGTCTCGATATTGACGACCTCGGCACGGGGTATGCCTCGCTCACTTACCTGCAACGCTTCTGCTACGACACGCTGAAGATCGACCGCAGTTTTGTCTCCAATATGGTGCAGCACGAAGACAGCGGAACTATCGTCAAGGCGCTCGTTAAACTGGCGGAATCTCTCGGGATGTCCTTCATCTCCGAGGGTGTGGAGTCTGAAGAGCAGCTCCACTGGTTGCGCAAACTGAAGTGCCAGCAGGCGCAGGGCTACCTGTTATCGCAACCGGTTGGTGCAGCGGAGATGGCGCAACAGCTGACCGCGAGCAACAGCGCGGGGTTCTCGCTGCACTAGCCCACATCGGGCGCTGCGGTGCGCTTCACGCGAACTGCAGCGGACGCGGCGATGTGTCCTGCAGGCTTGTCATCAGATCCATCAGCTGATGACTCAAACCAGCGCGCTCCTTGGCGCTATCCCAGAGATTCTTCGTCTCGTGTGGATCAGACTGCAAGTCGTACAGTTCCGCAAACGATTCTCCCCGGTAGATGGACATTCGCCAGCGGTCCGTGACGAGAGTGCGCGCGCGTATCGGATGGGTAAAACCAAAGTTTGGCGCTTGCGCATCCTGCTCTATCAGCAAGCCTTCTCGCACAGCCGACGTTGTACCATCAAGGACGCCAGACAGATCCTGTCCCTGCAAGCCGTGAAACGGCGCCAGCCCGGCCTGCGCCAGTACCGTCGCTGATATATCGAGGCTGCTGCCGAGTGTGTCAGTTGTAGTGCCGGGACGCACTGACCGCGGGTCCATCCATACAAACGGGACCTTGGCGATGCCCTGGTAGTGCAACGGTCCCTTCAGCATGATGCCGCGGTCGCCCATGAAGTCGCCATGGTCGCTGGTGAAGATGACGATCGTGTTGTCCGCGATACCAAGCGCTTGAAGTGAGCCCATCAGCTGTCCAACGGCGTCATCTATGTGATGGACCATGCCGTAGGTCAGCGCGGTGATTTCCTGCGCATGCCTGGCGGATACGGCAAACGGCTGACGCGGGTTGCGCAGCTTCTGCGGGTCACGCGAGAGCTCGTGAATGGCCGCAACCGTGGGCGGCAAATCAGCCTGTGCGAAAGTAGGCGGGAGCGTAACGTGTTCCGGCTGATATTGCTCCCAATAATGTCCCGCCGGCGTATATGGGTGGTGTGGGTCGGGAAACGACACCTGCAGAAAAAACGGCGCATCCTCTCCGGATGCAACGTGACGCTCGAGAAACTCGCGTCCGCGCGCCGCGACATAAGCAGTCGAATGGAGCTCTGGCGGTACCCGGGTACGGTACGCCTGCGGCGCTGAATACTCGGGCGCCGGGATCAGATTCTCACGGCTGCGTAAAACGTCTACATCATCGAGCTGACCCGCAAGCCAGTTGGAATAGTGACCCGCGCAACGGTCCCCGTGGCGTGTGCACAGCTCCACGTGATCAAAGCCATAAAACGGCGTTTCAAGCGCCCGGTACCCTAGTCGCTCCGCGCCGGGCTCACGCTCCAGTTCATACTCAGGGCCCGAGAACCGGGTACGACGCGCCTCGCTCAGCGCGTCAGGTGGCGCAATACCAGCTGCATCCACACCCGGATAAGCAGATACCAGGTCGGTCACATTCTGCAGGTGAGCCTTGCCAACAAGACCGGTCCTGTAGCCGTTGGCGCGTAGCAGGTCCACAAACGTAACGGCGTCGCGAGACAGCGGAATGCCGTTGAAGCGTACACCGTGCGACGAGGGCATCCGTCCAGTCATGATGCTGGCCCGGTTGGGCATGCACACCGCACTTGCAACGTAGAAGTTCTCGAAGCGAACGCCCCGCCCGGCAAGCTGGTCGATGTGCTGGGTACGCAATAGAGGATTTCCGGCACACGACAGATGGTCGTGGCGTTGTTGGTCGGTGATGATAAACAGGAAGTTCGGAGGTTTGAGCATCGTAGGGCACAACCAGACTCTGCTGACGGAGACTCGATACTAGCGCGCCGGGTGTTCTAGCGCCCAAAAAACCCCGCCAGGGGCGGGGTAAAAACTTTAAGAGGACGCACGGTGTGTTGTGCGATGGGTGTAGATTACGCACATGCCAGAAGGCTTTTTGTGGTGGATTCCGCACTTTTCTCGGGGCAAACGTGAAGCCATCACGAAACGTGAAAGATCTAAAACACTTTTGTGATTTCTCGTCTATGCAGTCGTGGACCCATTGTCGCGCGACCTCCATGGGAAGCGCGTAGCGTGTCAGGGCGAGATTTGAAGGCGCACCTTTTACACACTCGAGACGGAATTAGCACGGAATGTGATCGAGGATGGTAAATTCTCAAACCAGCGTCCACACATCCGTCAAAACCGTCTTGCGTCAGAGGTTAAAAATTCATGGCTGAAGCGGCCACCGTTACCGCCTGCGTGCTCATCATCGGCAACGAAATCCTGTCGGGACGTACGCAAGATGTGAACTTGGCGCACATCGCCAGTGAGTTGAACGAGCACGGTATCCAGGTCCGTGAGGCGCGTGTCATACCGGATGTCGAGGATGAAATTGTCACCGCGTTGAACTTCGCGCGTGAAAAGTACGATTATGTGGTCACAACGGGCGGCATTGGTCCGACACACGACGACATAACCGCTGACTGTGTCGCCAAGGCGTTAAGCGCGCCGCTGTACATGCACCCGGAACTTGAAGCCTTGTTGCGCCGCCGCGAGGCCCCACCAGAAATCATGGAAGTGCGCCTGCGTATGGCGCGTGTGCCAACGGGCGCCGAGCTGATCCGTCACCCGCTCGGGCCCGCGGGTTTCAAGGTGGAAAACGTGTGCGTACTGGCTGGCGTGCCGAGTGTCATGCGAGAGATGTTGGCAGCACTGCTGCCCATGCTGAGAGGCGCAATGCCAGTACGCTCGCGCTCAGTGACGGCGCTGGTGACGGAAAGCCAGATCGCCGGGCCGCTAGGTGGCCTACAGGACGCCCATCCTGACATCGACATCGGGTCGTACCCATTCGCAAAGGACGGCCGTTACGCAACCACCCTGGTGGTGCGTGGTACCGACGAAACCAAGCTCGAGAGCATCCAGACAGAACTGACGCGGTTGATTGTGGCCGCTGGCGGAAGCGTGGTGGATGATTGAATGCCCGCGCGCGCAAACTCACAGGAGACAATGGTGATGTCGCTTCTACGTCTGACGCTGATGGTGTGGTTTGCACTCATCACGACCCATAGTCTCGCCGCCGGGTCCGTCCAGAGTTTTGATATTGTACGTCTGGATTACGGACCACTGCAGGGCCCGTATCAATCTCTGGGTTCATTCGAACGCGTGGATGG
>MDTA01128422.1_pt1 | contig 16599 bp, 18 predicted proteins | sample 811151 | NCBI WGS metagenome assembly MDTA01 (sample SAMN05326648, study PRJNA326480) | marine metagenome | isolation source: seawater | place: Indian Ocean: South | collected 2010 | reverse complement strand
GACTGGGATTCGAACCCAGGAAAGAGTTGCCCCTTTGCCGGTTTTCAAGACCGGTGCTTTCAACCGCTCAGCCATCTCTCCGTAAGCAAGGTTTTATAAGTATAAATTAAAAATTCAACTTTAAAATAATTAATATTTTAATTCTTACATCATTAGTATAAGTGATTAATAAGTAATTTTTATGAATATATCTAATTTTAACAAAGGTATTTTATCGTCCTTTACGGGATCATTTTGGTGGGGTTTTATAGGGACTTATTATTTTCAATTTGTTAGTTTTGCTGGAACTTTGGAAGTTGTTGTTCATAGATGTATTTGGACAACATTTCTGCTTTTTTTAACCACTTTTTTTTTAAAAAAATGGAATGAACTAATTATAATCTTAAAAGACTCCAAAAAAGTTTTATTTCTCTTTATAAGCAGTATACTTATTTTTGGTAACTGGACAGTATGGATTTATGCTGTAGCTAATAAAAAGATTATAGATGCAAGTTATGGATATTTTATATTTCCAATATTAAGTGTTGTCCTAGGAAGAATTTTTTTTAAAGAAAGGTTAAATTCACGTCGTATATTAAGTATATCAATTATTATAATAGCATCTATATTTTTATTACTAGATATTTCTTCATTTCCATTCGTTGGTTTTGTGGTAGCAATTTTATGGTCAACATATAATTTAATAAGGAAAAAAATTAATGTTCAAACAGATCTGGGTCTATTTATTGAGAGTTTATTTATTTTACCTCTAGCTGTTATAATCTTTTATTTTATAACAATTAATCATGAGAATGATTTTTCATTAAATAATCCTTCATTAATGTTCTTGCTTTTTTTATCAGGACCAATGACTGTAATACCATTATTTCTATATGTTAAAGGAGTAGAGCTTTCAGGTTTAGGTCCTTCCGGCATGATATTCTTTATTACTCCGACAGGTCAATTTTTGTTAGGATATTTCTTTTATAATGAGCCATTTTCACAACTAAAGTTGATTAGTTTCATTTTTATATGGTTTGCTGTATTTATATATTTGCGGGATTTATATGAAAATAATTAAAATATTTTTTTGTCTATATGCACTAATATTTAGTGAAATTACATATGCTACCGATGTAACTTTTCAAGATTGGCTTAAATCATTTAAACAAAAAGCCTCTCAAGAAGGTATATCTAAAATAACATTAGATAAGGCTTTAAAAAATGCAAAATTTTTACCCGATGTTATTAAATATGATAGATACCAACCCGAATTTTACGAAGATACAAAGACTTACATAACTAAAAGAACAGGAGATAAAAAAATAAGAAACGGTTTAAAAATATATAAAAAAAATAGTAAATTAATAAATCAAGTAGAGGAAAATTTTGAAGTTGAAAAGGAGCTACTATTGTCTCTCATGGGAATAGAAACAAATTTTGGAACATATTTAGGAAAAATGGATATCATTTCATCTTTGGCAACTTTAAGCTTTGACAAAAGAAGAAGTGAATTTTTTACAAACGAATTAATCACTATTTTAAAACTTATTGACCAAAATAAAATTAATTTAGATATTTTATATGGTTCATGGGCAGGAGCATTTGGTAATTTTCAATTCATGCCATCGACTATTAAAAATTATGCAATTGATTATAACAATAATGATAAAATTGAACTTAAAAACATTAATGATTCATTTGCTTCAGCAGCAAATTATATAAACAAATTGGGTTGGAATAGAAACGAAGTTTGTTTTATCAAGATTGATTTAAACGAAAAAATACCTGAAAAATATTTAAATATTTCAGCAAAAAAACTAAACTATAAAAAAAAGGCAAAGTTTTTTAAAAAATATATAGTAAATTATGAAGAATTAAACATTAATGATAATTTAAACTCTGCTATAATTACACCGGATAAAGATATAGTGCCAAATTCTGATAAATTTAAACCTGCATATATTGTTTTTGATAATTATGAATTGATTTTAAAATGGAATAGATCATTAAGATTTGCTTTAGCTGTTTGTACCTTAAAAAAGAAATTTGAAAATGAATTATAGATTTATTTTAATACTAATTCTTTTAACATCGTGTGCTACGTACGATGTAGAAAATAAACAAAAAATAATGACGTTTGAAAAAACTTTTTCTAACGCTGGATTTGCTATTGTTTACGATGAAAGTTTAAAAAATAATAATATCATATCGAAAAAATTGGATGAAAGATCAATGCTTATTTTTCAAAAAAGTCTTAAAAAAAATACATTTGTTAAAGTAACAAACGTCTTAAATAACAAAAGCGTAATTGCACAAGTGTCATTAAAATCTAATTATCCAATATTTTATAATTCTGTGATTTCAAAAAGAATTGCTGAGGAAATCGAACTGGATGTTAATGAACCGTATATTTTAATAAAGGAAATAAATAAAAATTCAACATTTATAGCTAAAAAAGCAAAAACTTTTGATGAAGAAAAAAAAGTTGCAAATAAAGCTCCAGTAGATGGTATAACAATAAATACTATAGGTATTGAAAATAAAAAAAAAATACTAATAAAACAAATAGTACTTTTAGTTATATTATCAAAATAGCTGACTTTTATTTTTTGAAATCTGCCAAAGAACTACAAAATAGAATTAAATCTGAACTCAACGTCAAAGATTCAAAAATTTATGAGATAAATAAAAATTTATATAGGTTATATGTAGGACCTTTTAATAACTTAATTTCTTTAAAAACAGCATATAATGATGTAAGTAAACTTGAGTTTGAAAATATCGAAATGATTAAACAATGATTAAAAAATTATTATTTATTTTACTGGTTTTATTTTTTAATACAAAATACTTATATGCTGAGTTTAGTATAAGGGCTAAAACTGCAATTCTCCAGGACTTTCACTCCGGTGAAATTTTATTTCAAAAAGATCCAGATATGAATATTTATCCTGCATCAATGACAAAAATAATGACCTCAATTATTGCCTTTGAATTAATTAAATCAAATGAGCTGAGTCTTGATGATAAATTTCTTATTTCGGAAAATGCGTGGCGACTATCTCAATCTGGATATTCATCAATGTTTATAATGGTTGGAGATCAGATTTCAGTAGAAAATCTTTTGAGAGGCATAATAGTTGCTTCAGGTAATGATGCTTGTGTCGCCCTAGCTGAAGGCATAGCAGGAACAGAAGAGGAATTTGCTATTATGATGACTTCTAAGGCTAAAGAGATAGGCATGGAAAATACAAATTTTGCTAATGCATCGGGTATTGATAATATCCAAAATTATTCAACCGTAAAAGATATTTTAATACTTTCAAATTATTTAATAAAGAACTACCCAGATTTTTATAAAATGTTTGAGGAAAAGAAATTTACATGGGATAGAACGGGCGGAGATCCAATTACTCAAGGAAATAGAAACCCCTTACTTTATAAAAACATGGGTGTAGATGGAATTAAAACAGGCTTTTTAGGTTCAGAAAAGTATTCTTTAGCCTCGTCATTAAAAAGAAATGAAAGAAGAGTAATAGCTGTTGCCAGTGGTTTTGAAACAAAAAATCTAAGATCAAAAGAATCTGCAAAATTACTTACTTATGGTGTTACTAATTTTGATACAATAGAAATAGCTAAAAAAAATACTGTTATCACTAATTTAGATGTATGGCATGGAAAACAAAACTCTGTTGGAGCATATGTGAACAAAGATATTTTTAAAAATATTCCCAAAGCAAGAAAAAAATATTTAAAAGTTGTGGTTGATTATGAAGGTCCTATAGAAGCACCGATTTCAAAAGATCAAAAAATTGGTGAATTAAGAATATTTTATAAAGACGATTTAATTGATCAAGAATTTTTGCTTGCTTCAAAAAAAGTAAATAAAATTAATGTTTTTTCCAGACTGATTAGATCAATTAATTTTTTAATCTGGGGCGATGTATAAAAAAAAAATCATTTCATTTGAAGGGATAGAAGCTTCGGGTAAAACAACACATATAAATTTCGTTATTAATTTGTTAAAAAAAAATAAATTAAATTACATAAAAATTAGAGAACCTGGTGGGTCTAAAAATGCAGAAAAAATTAGAAAATTAATATTAAATAAAAAGAATAGTTTTAATAATAAAACTGATTTATTGTTATATTTAGCTTCAAGAAGTGAGAACATTGAAAAAGTAATTAAAAAAAATTATAGAAAAAAGATTATTTTAATTGACAGATTTATAGATTCTACAATTGCTTATCAAGGAGGAGGGATGGGCTTGGACATAAATTTAATAAACAAAATTAATTTCTTTTTACTTGGCAAGCTAAAAACTGATTTTACTTTTATAAACATTGTTAATCAAAAAAATTTAAAATCTCGTTTAAAAAAAAGAAAAAATTTAAATAGATATGACAATTTTAATTATAAATTTTATAACAAAGTTCAAAATACTTTTTTAAAAATTTCAAAAAATAAAAAAAGATATATGATAATAGACTCAAATAAGGATATTAGTCATAATAAAAATATTATTAAAAATAAAATAATAAAATTGCTTAAATAAAAAAATGGAAAATTTAAATGTTTTAAATTTAATTGGTTATGATAAATTATTTAAAAATCTAGTAAATAATTTTAACAAAAAAACACTTCCAAACAAAATTTTAATATCTGGAAATGAAAGTATTGGAAAATATACTTTTGCAACTCATTTTGTAAATTATATTTTATCTGGGAAAGAGAGATTTAGTTATAATCTAGATACTTTTTCAATAAACCCAAATAATAATTCTTATAAAAAAATAAAAAATCAATCACACCCAAATTTTCATTTAATTAGTCTTAAAAAAGACAAGAAATCCATAGAAATAGGACAAATAAAAGAAATGTTTAAATTTATTAATCAATCAACTTTTGGAAATAATCTTAAAATCGTTATGATAGATAATGTAGAATTTCTTAATTTATCATCATCTAATGCGTTATTAAAAAATCTAGAAGAACCTAATGATAATGTATTATATTTATTAATACATAATAAAAATGTTTTTTTGTCTTCCACAATAAAATCAAGATGCATAAATGTTAAGCTTAATTTATCTAATAGTGATGTAGAAAATGTTTTAAAACATATTACAAAAAAAGATATATTAAAATCTCTATCTAAAGATTTTGTTAATTTAACACACAATATTTCGTTTTATTTAAATTTTTATGAATTTTGTGTAGAAAATGAAATTGATTTTTCAAATATCTCTATAGAGAATTTACTTAAACTTATATTTAAAAATAAGCTTTACGTTAAAAATGACTTTATACATTATAATTTAAAACTTTTTATGGAAATATATTTTAAAAAGAATTTTATAAATACTTATGATGATGATATTTATAGTAACTATCAATATTTCAACAACAAATACAAATCATTCTTAAGATACAATCTAGATTATGAGTCTTTTTTAATGGAATTTAACACTAAATTTTTAAATGCATAAAAATTATTATATTACTACACCAATATATTATCCCTCAGCAAAACCTCACATGGGTCATGCTTATTCTAGTATTCTGGCCGATTTTTTTGCAAGATCAAAAAGAATTATGGGTTTTAATGTTTATTTTTTGACGGGTACTGATGAACATGGGCAAAAAATTCAAAGAGCTGCCGAAAGTTTAGGAAAAAAACCAAAATTATTTTGTGATGAAATTAGCAAAACATTTGAGGATTTGTCTGACAAACTAAATTTATCTAATAATGATTTCATTAGAACCACAGAGGAAAGACATAAAAAATCTGTGACAAACCTTTGGAATGTATTAGAGAAAAAGAATGAAATTTATTTATCTAAATATTCAGGTTGGTATTCTGTTTCAGATGAGGCATTTTACACCGAGGATGAAATAATACAAAATGATAATGGTAAAATTGCAAAAGTCTCTGGATCTTCAGTAGAGTGGGTAGAAGAGGAGTCTTATTTTTTTAAGCTTTCTAATTGGCAAGATAAATTATTAAAATTTTATGAAGAAAATCCTAAATTCATTCTTCCAGAATCAAGAAAAAATGAAGTAATTAGTTTCGTTAAAAGTGGTTTAAAAGATTTATCTGTTAGCAGAAAATCTTTTACATGGGGTATACAAGTACCATCAAATAAAGATCACGTTATTTATGTTTGGTTAGATGCTTTAACAAATTATTTAAGTGCTATTAAATACCCTGATGATAAAAGTGAAATATATAAATCTTTTTGGCCTGCTGACTTGCATCTAATAGGAAAAGATATTTTAAGATTCCATGCAATATATTGGCCAGCATTTTTATTAGCAGCTGATATTACTCCACCAAAAAGAGTATATGGTCATGGATGGATATTATCAGGTGAAGAAAAAATGTCTAAATCTAAAGGCAATATACTTGATCCATTAGAGATAATAAATGAATATGGTCTAGACCAATTAAGATACTATTTAATAAAAGAAGTTTCATTTGGGAATGATGGCAATATTTCAAAGAGTCAACTAGAAAAATGCATAAATAGTGATTTAGCAAATAATTATGGAAATCTTTGCCAAAGAGTAATTGCCTTTACTGAAAAAAATTTAGATCTAAAAATGCCTTCAGATTATCATTTTGAAAATACTGATATAGAAGTTTTAAATCAGTTCACTAGTAATTATGATAAATTAATAAGTTTTATAGATAACCAAGATATAAATTCTTATATTGATTTTGTAATAAATCAATTATTTGCAGCGAATAAATATTTTAATGATCAAGAACCTTGGAATAAAAAAAATCAATTTAAAAGGTTAAATACTATAATATTTGTATCTTTGGAGTTAATTAGAAAAATTTCAATATTACTATATCCAATTATACCTAGCAGTTCTTTAAAAGCTTTAAGTATTTTTAAGATAAATGAAAAAGAAATTTTATTTGAAACACTAAAAAATCACGAATATCTAAAAGATATTAAATCTATTAATAAAATATCTATACTATTCAAAAAAATTGAAAAATGATAGATTCGCATTGCCATCTCGATCATGAACCCCTTTTATCAAATATTGACAAGATAATAAGTAACTCTAAAAAACATGGCATTGAGAAAATTTTAACAATTTGCACTACAACAGATAGTTTTAAATCAATACTTAAATTGATTAATTTAGATCCAATAATATTTGGTACTTTTGGTATACATCCGCATGAAACAAAATTTTTTGATATTTCTAAAGATAAAATAATCAAAAATGTCAAAAGTAACAATAAAGTAATTGGTGTAGGAGAAACAGGTCTTGATTTTTATTATGAAAATAGTGAGAAAGATTTACAAATTAAAAGTTTTATTAAACATATAGAAGCATCTATTGATTTAGATTTACCAGTCATTGTGCATTCAAGAAATGCTGAAAAAAAAACTTTTGAATTACTTAACAGTTATAAGAATACTAATATTAAAATTTTAATGCATTGCTTTACTGGATCATACGATTTTGCTAAAAAACTATTAGATTTAAATAGCTATTTCTCTGCTAGTGGAATTATAACATTTAAAAATTCTAAATCTTTACAGGATACATTTAAAAAAATACCTGTAGATAATATAATGGTCGAAACAGACAGCCCTTTTTTAACACCTGAACCATTTAGGGGAAAAAAAAATGAACCAAGTTTTGTTAGATATACTTTAAAAAAATTATCTGAAATAAAAAATTTAGAAATTTCAAATCTTGATAAATTGACAACAAAAAATTTCAATAAACTCTTTTTTTCTGATGTCGATTAAATTTACAATATTAGGATGTGGTAGTTCCTTGGGTATACCTAGAATAGATGGTCATTTTGGAAGATGTGACCCTAAAAATCCAAGAAATTATAGAACTAGATGTTCAGCACTAATAAGTTCAAAAAATAGTGAAATATTAATTGATAGTTCTCCTGATATTAAAAATCAACTTTTAAAAAATAGAATAAAAACTATAGATAAAATATTTTACACGCATCCACACGCAGATCAAACGCATGGTATAAATGAGTTAAGAGTTTTTTATTTAAAATCTAAAAAAAAAATTAACGTTTATGCAGATAAAGTTACAAGAAAGTATCTATTAAATTCTTTTAGTTATTGCTTTAGAGATAGTTTTGACTATCCAGCTACTTTAAAAATTAATAATTTAAAGAGGAAACATAATTTTAATAATGGGAAAAACAAATTATCCATTAAATCTATAGTTGTTCAACACGGATTAATTAAAAGCACTGCGTATATCATAAATGATAAATGTGCTTATGTAAGCGATGTAAATAAAATATATAAAAAGGATTATTTGCATTTTTATAATTTAAAATATTTTATTATTGATTGCTTGAGATATCGTCCTCATCCTTCTCATTATTGTCTCGATGAAGTTTTAAATTTAGTAAGCATTTTTAAGCCAAAAAATACTATACTTACCAATCTTAATAACGAAATTGATTATATCGGAATCAAAAAAAAATTACCAAAAAATGTTTTTCCAGCTTATGATGGTTTAAGTTTTACTATTTAAAATTATCTCTATTTGATTAACAATTTTACTTGATTTTGGATTTGTGAACGAAACGAATGTATCAACAATTTTACCTTTTTTGTTTATAAGAATTTTATGAAAATTCCATTTTGGAACCGCAGATTTTCCATAATTATCTTTAGCCCATCTAAATAATTCGTGGGCATTTTCACCTTTAACCTCTGTTATAGCAGTTAGTGGAAAATTTATATTAAAATTAACTTCACAAAACTTTTTCACTTCAGTGTTGCTTTTTTTCTCTTGATTAAAAGAATTTGAAGGAATTCCAAGTACAACTAATCCCTTGTTTTTATACAAATCCCATAATTCCTGTAATTCATTGTATTGTTTTGTAAATCCACAGTAACTAGCAGTGTTAACTATAAGCACAGCCTTATTTTTATAATCGTTAAAATTAATAGTTTCACCAGTAATACTTTCTATACTGAAATCATAAAATTTTTTTTCGTCATTTGACATGACTGTATTTTTAAAAAAAAACATAAATATAGTAAATACTATTAATATTAATTTTCTCATTTAATAAATTATTTATTTGGTGTAAGTAATATCAAGAAGTAACCAAATAAGGTGGATAATAATGACCCAGTTAAAACGCCTATTTTAACTCCATCCATGTATTGCATATTTTCAACAAAAGCTAAATTTCCAACAAAAAGACTCATTGTAAAACCAATTCCTGTTAATACACCAACACCATAAAAATTAAACCAATTTGAATTATTAGGCATTTGTGCGACTTTTAATTTTATTGATATATAGGAGAAAAGGAAAACACCTAACTGTTTACCTATAAATAATCCTAATAAAATACCTAGAGGAACTTTATCTAAAAGTGAGGATAAAGATAAACCTTCTAATGACACGCCTGCGTTTGCAAAGGCAAATAACGGCATTATACCAAAAGCAACATATGGGCTAATGGCATGTTCCACATTAATTAATAAAGAGAAATCTTTATCTTTTTTTCTATGAGGTATTGTCATCGCTAATAAGACTCCAGCAATAGTGGCGTGTATACCTGAGTTATGAGTAAAGTCCCAAAGAAATATTCCAACTATCAAATAAGGTAGAAATTTTTTAATATTAAATTTATTTATTACTAATAAGATTATAAATGCTAACAACATTAAACTTAAATACTTGATACTTAAATCTCCTGAGTAGAATAGGGCAATAATAACTATTGCACCCAAATCATCAATTATTGCAAGAGCGGTTAAAAATACTTTTAAAGATAAAGGAACTCTCTTACCAAGTAATGATAAGACGCCTAAAGAAAAAGCAATGTCTGTAGCTGATGGTATGGCCCATCCATTTAAGGTTTCACTATCTCCAAAATTTATAAAAACATAAAATAAAGCTGGGACAAGCATTCCTCCGACAGCACCAATTATTGGTAATAATGCTTGTTTTATATTTGAGAGTTCTCCCTGAATGAATTCCCTTTTTATTTCAAGGGTTACAAAAAAGAAGAAAATTGCCATTAAGGCATCATTGATCCAATGAAGAACAGATAATTTTAATCCAAAATTATTTATACCTATAAACAAATATTCATTTAATATTGAAAAATATAGCTCAGCTAAACCCGAGTTACTAATTATCAATGCCAATATAGCAGCAAATAATAAAACAAGACCACTTGCTGATTCTAATTTAAAAAACCATTTAAAAGGTTTCGAAATATTATTTATCATTTTAATTTAGTAAATCTTTCATAAACAAACCTATATCTTTAAATGTTTCATACAAACTTTTAAGAATGTTTTCAATATTAGGAAAGATAAAAGATAAAAATTCCTTAAATGTATCTAATAAAATAATAATAGAAACAAATGTAATAATTAAAACAATAAATATTTTAAAGTAGTTCACTTTTTTTGTTTTTTTTGATACTAATGGAAAATCTTTTTGGTCTATTTTTAAATCTTCTTTATTTTGATCATTTACTTTTCTTATCTTGGTATTTTCTTTTTTTTCAGGTTCTGGTTTTTTTAAATTTTTATTATAATCACTAAACCCTTTATCATTAGCTTCATAGTTATCTTTAATTGTTGAATAATCTTCATAAACACTTTCATTGAGTGAAAAAAACCATTGTTTACCGCATTTACCACACTGCAATAATCGACCTTGAGAGCCAATTTTATCAATCGGTAGTTCAAATTTTTTATAACAATCAGGACATTCAACAATCATGATTCATTTATAACACATTTTCAAAAAATTCCCTTAATTTTGCGACTAATTATGCTTTGAAAATAGGTTTATCTCCTGTATTAGTATGACGATCGGGGCGTAGCGCAGCCTGGTAGCGCATCTGGTTTGGGACCAGAGGGTCGCAGGTTCAAATCCTGCCGCCCCGACCATTTAAATGAAAAAAGTAAAAATTTATAAACCAACTAAAACCGCTATGCAGTCTGGTGTAAAAAAATTTGATAAATGGATTATTGAGTTCATTACTAATAAGCCTGGTATAAATCCTTTAATGGGGTGGGAAAGTTCTACAGATATGAATGGGGAAATATCTTTAGAATTTAGTTCTAAAGATTTAGCTGTAGATTATGCTAAAAAAAATAATTTAGATTACGAAGTAATTGAACCAAAGAACAGGAGATTAATTAAAAAATCATATTCTGATAATTTTATTAAATAATTTATGTTTAAATTTTTCACACAAAAAAAATGGTTTTTATGGAGTATATTTGGATCTTTATTTATTTTGATATCAACATGGTACCAAGTTCAATTAGATGTTAAAATAAATGAATGGTTTGGAGAATTTTATGACACTCTTCAAAAAGCTTTAACAACTCCAAATTCAGTTACTGAAAAAGAATTCATTGGATATTTATTTACATTTGCAAAAATCGCAGCCTTGTGGATATTAATAGCTGTATTTACTGGGTTCTTTACTAGTCATTGGGTTTTTAGATGGAGAACTGCAATGGCCGAATATTATCATGATCAATGGCTTAAAGCTCGTTTAACAGAGGGAGCTTCGCAAAGAGTACAAGAGGACACACTTAAATTTGCAAGAATAATGGAAGGATTAGGAACTGGTCTGTTAGATAGTATTATGACCTTAATTGCTTTTACTCCAATTTTGTGGGGTTTATCAAAACAAATTGATGTTCTACCGTGGATAGGTCAAGTCGATCATGCTTTAGTATGGGTAGCTATTTTATCTGCACTGGGAGGTACTATTTTACTTGCTGCAGTAGGAATTAAATTACCAGGAATAGAATATGATATTCAAAAAGAGGAAGCTGGATATAGAAAAGAACTTGTACATGGAGAAGATGATCCTATTCGTGCAGCTCCTCCTACTATTGGTCAGTTATATAATAGGGTTAGGGGAATTCATTATAAATCATATTTTCATTATTTATATTTTAATACAGTAAAGTGGAGCTATTTTCAGGGAATGGTGATAGTTCCATATTTAGCCTTAGCACCAACAATTGTTACTGGTGCAATCACTTTGGGATTTGTTCAACAAATAACAAGAGCATTTGGTAGAGTTGAAGGTTCTTTGCAATATTTAGTAAAAAGTTGGTCAACCATCGTAGAATTAATATCTGTTTGGAAAAGATTAAGAGAATTTGAAATTAAATTAAACTCTGCAACAAACGACGATGTCGTAAAGGTTCAGTAGTGAGTTTAGATCAAAATTTAATTGATAAGATAATTAACATAACTTCTAATTCGGCTATAGCATGTCATAAATTTCTAGGAAAAAATGATAAAAATTTAGTAGATAAGCTTGCGACCGACTCTATGAGAAATGATCTAAATAATTTAGATATAGATGGAAAAGTTGTAATAGGTGAAGGTGAACTAGACAATGCACCAATGCTTTTTATAGGTGAAAAACTCGGTACTGGTAAAGGTCCTAAAATTGACATTGCTGTTGATCCTCTTGAAGGAACAAATTTTGCTGCTAAAAATTTACCTGGAGCAATTTCTGTGATGGCTATTGCCTTAGATGGTAATTTATTCCAAGCACCCGAAACATATATGAATAAAATTGCCGTGGGAAGAAATATACCTAAAGGGGCAGTCGATTTAGACTTCACTATAGAAAAAAATATCTCAAATCTTGCAGAATCAAAAAATAAAAAAATTAATGAAATCACGGCTTGCTTGTTAGATCGACCTAGACATAAGCACATAATTGAAAAATTAAAATTAATGGAAGTCAAATTAAAACTGATTTCAGATGGTGATGTTGCGGGAGCTTTACTTGTTACAGATGAAAAATACAATGTTGATATTTTTTTAGGAATTGGTGGTGGACCAGAAGGCGTTATATCTGCCGCTGCCCTAGATGCATTTAATTGCTATTTTCAAGGAAGATTCATTTTTGATAATGATAAAGACATTTTAAGAGCTAAAAAAATGGGTATTGTTGATATTAATAAAAAATATGAACTAAAAGAGATTATTAGAGGTGATACAATTTTTTGTGCCACAGGTATCACCGACAACGATTTAGTAAAAGGAGTAATTTTAGAAAATAATAAATATATAACTGAAACATTAGTTACACATAAGAATTCAAGAGTTAATATTGTAAAAAAAGAGGTTCCAATAGCTTGATTAATTCAAATAATTACAATAAAAGACTTTTCTTTGGTCCCTTCGTCTATCGGTTAGGACACATGGTTTTCATCCATGAAAGAGGGGTTCGATTCCCCTAGGGACCGCCAACTATGGCCACATTTTTTGTTTATTTAATTATATCAAATAACAAAAAGAAAAAAATATCGTATGTAGGTTATACTAAGGATTTAAAAAAAAGAGTTCAATTACATAATGATTCAAAAGGTGCTAAGTTTACCAAAGGTAGAAAATGGAAATTAATATATTACAAAAGATATTTTTCTAAAAAAAAGGCAATGAGAGAAGAATATAAATTAAAAAATAACTATAAATTAAGAAATTATATTAAAAAAAAAAATGAGAATATCTATTTTACTTCCTTTTAAGGAAAACTTTTCACCTGAGTATCCAGGAGCTGTTTCTTTATTCATTAACGATACGTTGAAGGTCAGTAAATATAAAAAGTACATAAAAGTATTTGGAAATACAAATTTTAAAAAAAAATTTAATCATAACTACACAAATATTAAATTAAAAAAAATTATTTTTGGTAGTCAAAATAAAAAATATGTTAGTGAATTTATAAAATTAGAAAAAAAGAGGAAATCCAATTTAATAGAACTTCATAATCGACCAATATATGTAAAATACTTAATTAATGAATTACAAAAAAGAAATTATGTTCTTTTTTTTCATAATGATCCTCTGACGATGAATGGGTCTAAATCTATATCAGAAAGAATTTTTTTAATGAATAGATGTAACAAAATTATTTTTAATAGTAATTGGTCTAAAAAGAGATTTCTAGAAGGAATTAAAAATGAAATAATTAAATTTGATAAATTAATAGTAATACATCAATCAGCAAAAAAAAATAAAATAAATATTAAAAGAAAAAAGAAAATTATCACATTTGTTGGAAAATTAAATAGATCGAAAGGATATGATATATTTGGAAACGCTATAATTAAAATCTTAAATAAGCACAAAGAATGGAATGGTATAGTAGTTGGTGATGAGCCACGAGATAAAATATTATTCAATCATCCTCGATTAAAACAAAAAGGTTTTATTGATCATAAAAAAGTTTTGTCAATTTATAGAGAAAGTAGTATTGCTGTAGCATGCTCAAGATGGGAAGAGCCATTTGGTAGATCTAGTTTAGAAGCTGCATCTAATGGATGTGCTGTAATAATAAGTAATAGAGGAGGCTTACCAGAGACTATTACTGATGGAGTTATCTTAAAAAAACTTACTACAGAAATATTATTTAAAGAGATAGATGGTTTAATTATTAATCAAAAAAAAAGAACAAATTTGCAGACAAATTCATATAACAATTTTTATTTAACGCATAACTATATTTCTAATTTGATTGATAAAGTTAGAGATGAAAACTTTGCTCATACAAAATTTATAAATCTAAAGAAACAGAAAAAACCATTAAGAATTTTACATGTAACTAATTTCAATGAAAGACATAATGGTAGACTTTTTTTTAATACTGGTAGAAGAATTAACAATGGTTTTGTTAGATTGGGTCATAGTGTATTAGAATTTAGTGATCGTGATATTCAAAAACATTATAAATCTTACAATGATATATATGGTTCAAGATCTTTGAACCAAAAGTTATTGATTACATGCAATAATTACAAGCCTGATCTTGTTGTTCTGGGGCATGCTGATTTAATAAACAGAGAATCAATTGAAACAATTAAAAAAGACTACCCTCAAATTAAATTTGCACAATGGTTTTTAGATCCTTTAAATAAATATGGACCTGATTATAATAAAAATAAAAATCGAATTCTAGATAAAGCAGATTTATTAGATTCAAATTTTATTACTACTAGCCCTAGTGTGATTAATTTTTTAAGCAAAAAAACAAGAAATTATTACATACCAAACCCTGTAGACAAATCTTTTGAAACTTTAAATAACTTTGAAAACTATTGTCAAAATGATGTTTTTTTTGCATTAAGTCATGGAGTTCATCGGGGTAGTTTAAAATCAAGGACATTTGATGACAGAGAAAAATTTATAAATAAATTAGTTTCAAAAACAAACAATATTAAATTTGATATCTTTGGAATGAATAATATTCAACCAATATGGGCTGAACAATTTTTTAGATCAATATCAAATTGTAAAATGGGCTTAAATTTAAGTAGAGGTAAACCTATAAAATATTATAGTAGTGATAGAATAGCTCAAATTATTGGAAATGGTCTGGTCACTCTAATTGATGAAAAAACTCATTACTCAGATTTTTTTAGTTCGAATGAAATGGTTTTTTATAAAGATATTTCTGATTTATCTGAAAAAATATTGAAAATCACCAAAGATGATAGACTTAGAGTACGTATAGCAAGAAATGGAAAAATGAAATATTTCAAATACTTTAATTCTGAAATTGTAGCTGATTTTATTATTAACAAGACATTTGAAATTAATAATAATAAAAAATATTATTGGTATGATTAAACATGTTTACAATAGTTATACCGACACTAAATAATCTAAATTATTTAAAGTTATGTCTAAATAGTATTAAAAAAAACTCTAATTATAATAATGAAATTATTATTCATGTTAATGAAGGAAATGATGGATCTCTAGATTATGTAAAGAAAAACAATATTAATTTTACATATTCAAAAAAAAATATAGGCCTTTGTAGTTCAGTCAACACAGCAGCAAAAAAAGCATCAACAAACTTTATTCTTTATTCTCATGACGATATGTATTTTTGTCCAGGATGGGATTTGATTTTGAGAAATGAGCTAGATAAACTTAACACCAAATTATTCTATTTATCTGCTAGCATGATTGAGCAAAACTCTGGTCATATTAAATTTAATTGTGGCTCAAGTTATAGTGATTTTGATGAAAAAAAACTTTTAGAAAATTTTAAAAATTTAAACTGCTATGATTTTCAAGGGTCGCATTGGGCACCTCACTTAATACATAAAGAAATTTGGAATAAAATAGGCGGTTTCAGTGAAGAATTTAACCCAGGTATAGGATCAGATCCAGATCTCAATATGAAGCTATGGAATGAGGGTGTTAGAATCTTTAAAGGTCTCTCAAAATTTAAAGTATATCATTTTGGATCAGTCTCATTGAGGAAAAAGCCAAATTTGAAACAAAACAGAGGGTCAAAGACATTTTTAAAAAAATGGGGGATTACTACTAATTTTTTTAAAAAATATTATCTTAAATCTGATACACAATATTTAGGACCACTACCTGAACCAAACAAGAATTTTAAATATTATATATCTTTAATTGGTTGTAAAATTAGATATTTATTTACATTTTAATTTTATTTAGTGCATTATTTTTAAACAAATTTGCTTCTTGGATATATCTTCTTACCATTTGTGTTGTTTTATGACCTGTCATTGCCATAATACTTCTTTCATCTGCACCGATTTCAG
>MDTA01042433.1_pt1 | contig 16599 bp, 14 predicted proteins | sample 811151 | NCBI WGS metagenome assembly MDTA01 (sample SAMN05326648, study PRJNA326480) | marine metagenome | isolation source: seawater | place: Indian Ocean: South | collected 2010 | reverse complement strand
ACTTGAGTCAAGTGTGAGGTATTTAGCAGCAGATTTAGGTCCTTCAAATATTAGAGTAAACGCTTTATCAGCAGGGCCTATGAAAACACTTGCAATGGCAGGTATTTCTGGTGGTAAAGATATGATGAAGTGGTCTGAAAAAAATTCTTTGATGAATAGAAATATTGATTTGGAAGATGTTGGAAAATCAGGGCTTTACTTGTTGAGTGATTTATCTTCAGGTGTAACTGGCGAAACTCACTATGTAGACTGTGGTTATAATATTGTGGGTGTTCCAAAAGAAATTTAGTTTTTTTCTGTTAAAAGAGAGAACTGCTTAGAAACGGTTCCCTTTTCACGATCGATCAAACTAGTTGGATACTCGCCTGTGAAACAATGATCAGTAAATTGAGGTTGGTCAGGATTTCTAAACTCATAACCCATGGCTTGATACGTTCCTTCTAATGATAAGAAAAATAAAGATTTTGATCCAATTGTTTTATTGATTTCCTCAATACTATTATTTGATGCGATAAGCTCATTATAGTCTGGAGTATCAATTCCATAAAAGTCAGGATGTTTTATTGGAGGGCATGCTATTCCAAGATGTACTTCTTTAGCCCCTGCATCATAGATCATTTTAATAATTTTTTTAGATGTGGTTCCTCTTACAATGGAGTCATCTATTAAAAGAATTTTTTTATTTTTAATATAAGAGACATTAGCATTATGTTTAAGTTTTACTCCAAATTGTCTAATACTCTGCGATGGCTCAATAAATGTTCTTCCAACATAATGATTTCTAATAATACCTAATTCGAAGGGCATATTTGACTGTTGTGCATAACCAAGGGCAGCAGGCACTCCTGAGTCGGGAACAGGTACAATCATATCTGCATCAATTTGGTTCTCTTTTGCTAATTCAATTCCTAAATTTTTTCTATAGGAATAAACTGTATTTCCACCTAACACGCTATCAGGTCGAGAGAAATAAATTCTCTCAAATATACACGGTCGTTCAGCAACTTTTGGAAATGGTTTTATACTCTCAATTCCTTTGTCAGATATTATAATTATTTCACCATTTTCAACTTCTCTAACAAATTTGGCTCCAATAATATCTAGTGCACATGTTTCCGAAGCTAAAACTGGGGCACCATTTAAGTCGCCAAGCACTAAAGGTCTTATTCCATATGGGTCTCTTACACCTATAAGCTTTTTGTTTGTAAGAATGACCAGCGAATAGGCACCATGAATTTGAAATAATGCATCAATAAGTTTATCTACAATTTGTTTTCTTTCTGACTGAGCCACTAATTGCAAAATTGTTTCAGTATCAGATGTAGATTGAAAAATCGATCCTCTGCTAACAAGTTTTTCTCTTAAAGCTGATGCGTTTGTAAGATTTCCATTGTGAGCACATGCAAAACCACCTGACACAAGATCCGCATAAAGCGGTTGAATATTTTTTAAAATTGAGTCTCCTGTCGTGGAGTATCTCACATGTCCAATAGCGTTACTACCTTGAAGTCTATTAATTACTTCATACTTATTGAAATTATCCCCGACAAGTCCTGGCCTTCTAACACCATGAAATTTTTCACCATCAAATGAAACGATTCCAGCTCCCTCTTGACCACGATGCTGAAGTGCGTGGAGGCCTAAAGCTGTTAAGGTTGAAGCATCCGGACTTCCAAATATACCAAATACACCACATTCTTCATGAAGCTTGTCTTCAGAAGTATCAATGTATTTCATAAATTTTTATTAATTTTCAGCATCCTTTATTGATAATTTTACTTTACCTTTATCAAACCCGATTACTTTAACTCTGACTATATCACCTTCATTTACTACGTCATTAACATTCTCAACTCTATCTTCTGACAATTGAGATATGTGAACAAGTCCGTCTCTTTTCCCAAAAAAATTCACAAAAGCACCAAATTCCATAATCTTAACTACCTTGCCCTCATAGGTTTGACCTACTTCCGGTTCCTCAATTATTGAATTAATTAACTCTATTGCTGCCTGAATTGATTCATTGCTAGTGCCTGCAATTTTAACATTGCCATTATCACTAATATCAATTTTAGTGCCTGATTTTTCAATGATATCTTTTATGGTTGCACCGCCTTTTCCGATTATCTCACCTATATTATCTCTTTTGACTTTGATTATTTCTACTCTTGGAGTGTATGGTCCAAGATCAGTTCTAGGAGAGTCTATCGCTTTGTTCATTTCAGCTAGAATATATTCTCTTCCTCCCTTTGCTTGGTCAAGAGCTTGTTCCATAATCTCGTATGTGATTCCAGTAATTTTAATATCCATTTGCAAGGAAGTTACACCATCTTTAGTGCCCGCTACTTTAAAGTCCATATCACCTAAGTGATCTTCATCTCCTAGAATATCAGACAGCACTGCGAATTCTTCACCTTCTTTAATCAATCCCATAGCAATACCTGAAACAGAATTTTTGATTGGAACTCCTGCATCCATCAGTGCTAGGGAAGATCCACATACAGTAGCCATGGATGACGAGCCATTGGACTCAGTAATGTCAGATACTAACCTTATAGTATAATCAAAATCATCTTTACTTGGTAATACGGCTTTCAGTGCTCTCCATGCTAATTTTCCATGACCAATTTCTCTTCTGCCGGCTGAACCCATCCTACCAACCTCACCAACGGAATACGGTGGAAAATTGTAGTGTAACATAAAATTTTCTTTATAAGAACCTTGAAGTGCTTCTATTCTCTGTTCATCTTCACCAAATCCTAATGTCGCAACAACAATAGCTTGTGTTTCACCCCTTGTGAATAAAGAAGAACCGTGTGTTCTTGGCAGCCATGAAACTTCTGATGCAATATTTCTTACTTCATCAAGCTTACGCCCATCAATTCTAGATTTATCCTTCAAAATTTGTGTTCTAACAATTTCCTTTTCAATTTTTTTGAAATATGACAATACTTCATTAATATTTTGATCTTCATTGTCAGAGTATTGTTCTTCTAAAGCTAATTTTATTTGACTTAAGGAATTTTGCCTGTCTATCTTATCTACGATAGAATAACTATTTTTAATTTTATCCTCATATTCTTTTTTTAATTCAGTCATCAATGCTTCATTTATTATATATTCAAATTCCCAAGGATCTTTTGCACATTCTTCAGCAAGATTGATAATGATTTTTATGACTTCTTGCATAGACTCATGACCAAACTTGACAGCACCTAACATAATATCTTCGGGCAGTTCTTTAGCTTCTGATTCAACCATTAGTACTGCTTCACTGGTTCCTGAAACAACAAGATCAAGCTGAGTTTCCTCATTGATCTTAGGATTCAAAATATAGTTTTTTCCGTCATACCCAACTCTGCAGCCACCAATTGGACCCATAAATGGAATTCCAGATAGTGTTAACGCACTTGATGCGGCTATCATTGCAACGATATCTGGATTAGTTTCTGTATCATGAGACAAGACTGTCAAAATAACTTGAGTTTCATTTTTAAATCCCTCCGGAAATAAAGGTCTGATTGGCCTATCAATTAACCTTGAAGTAAGAGTTTCAAACTCAGTTGGTCTTCCTTCTCTTTTGAAAAATCCACCAGGAATTTTTCCTGCTGCATAAAATTTCTCTTGATAACTTACTGTGAGCGGGAAGAAATCGATATCAGGCTTTGCTGTTTTAGCTGCTACAACATTTGCCATAACAACTGTATCTCCATAGCTAACAATAGTGGAAGCAGTTGCTTGTTTTGCTATTTTTCCTGTTTCTATTTTTAATAATTGGTTTCCCCAATTCATTTCTCTTGAAATAACTTCTTGCATATTCATTAATTCCTTTAATATTTCTAGTTTTCATTTGTTATTTTCTTATTCCTAATTTATCAATTAACTTTTCATAAGAATCTTTATTTTGTTTTTTAAGGTAAGCGAGTAAACTTCTTCTTTGATGGATGAGCCTCATAAGACCCGTTCTGGAGTGATTATCTTTTTTGTGAGACTGAAAGTGTTCTGTCAAATTTGATATTCTTTCGCTTAAAATAGCTATCTGAACCTCAGGCGAACCTGTATCTTTTTCAGATCTAGAATACTCGCCTATTAATTTTGTTTTACTATCTCTATCTATCGACATCTCAAACCCTTCTTTTATAAGTTAAAAACCCTTACAGGTTTTATTTTTCCTTTCAAAGCTTTTCCAATACCTAAAAGTTTTGTTCTACTTTTTATAAATAAACTATCTATCTCAGTCTCTTTATTGAAGTAACTAAAGCTAAGACCATTTTGAAACTTTTGCTCTAAATCATTATCTATAAGTACTGCAGGGATGTCGTCCAGTACATCACATATTGAATGAAGCACTTCAAAATGATGGCCAATATGTACCAATTCTTCAAATTTATCTAGTAAAATAATATCTTTTTCACCAATTTTACCAATTTTTGTTCTTCTTAATTCAGAAACATGGGCAAAAGTTCCAAGCAATTTTCCTATATCTCTTGCTATGGATCTAACATATGTGCCAGGCGAAGCTACTAAACTAAATAAAAATTCATTTTTTTTTGTTTTTTGAAGACATTTTAAATCGTAAATAAAAATTTTTTTTGGCTTTATGTTAAATTCCACTTTTTTTCTTGCAAGACGATAAGCTCTTTTTCCATTAACTTTTACTGCAGAGTAGTTTGGGGGAACTTGATTTTGAATTCCTATAAATTTCTCTAAACACTTATCAATTTTATCTTTACTTGGTATTATGTCAGATGTGCTTATTGTATTACCAGTAATATCATCACTATCTTTACTAACACCAAAAATAACTTTGAAATTATAAGTTTTTTTTTCTTTATAGTAGTATATGCTTTTTGTGGCTTCTCCTATCGCTATCGCCAAGACACCTGTTGCCAATGGATCTAACGTCCCGGCATGACCAATTTTTTTTATTTTGAGAATTTTTTTAAGCCTCTTAATAACTTGAAAAGAAGTAAAGTTTTTTGGTTTATCTATAAATATCCAACCATCCATTATAATTTTTTTATATCTTTTGATACTTTTTCATTATTTAGTATTTTTTCTAATTTATTTATATAGTTTACACTTTCATCATTTCTAAAAACTAATTTTGGAGAAAACTTTAGACTTATTAATTTTGCTACTTCCTTTGATAAGTAGTATTTACATGAATCAAGTCTCTCTAATAATTGATTTGCTTCAATGCTTTCATGTGATGTGACGTAAATATAGGCTATTTTTAAATCGTTATTCATTTCAACGCGAATAACATTTACTGGAAAATTAAATGGCTTTTCTAGCGGTAATTCATTTTTTATTAGAACAGAACTGATTGCTTTTCTTATTAACTCTGAAACTTTGAAAGACCTACTGCTTTTTTCAATTCTTTTTTTTAAAATCACAATTGTTGTGCTATTTCCTCAGTACTAAATACCTCTAAAATATCACCAATTTGAAAGTCATTAAATTCTTTTATACTTATACCACACTCTGTTCCTGACTTTACTTCATTTGCCTCATCTTTTTCCCGCCTTAAACTCAGGATATTTCCGTTATGAATTATTTCAGAATTTCTCATTACTCTTATTTTAGAGCTCTTATTTATCGAACCCTCAATGACTCTACAGCCAGCAATAGCACCAATTTTTGAAACTTTGAATATTTGTAAAACTTCGGCCTTTCCTATGAAATTTTCTTTTATTGTCGGCTTTAGTTTTCCACTAGCAAAGTTTGATACAAACTCAATTAATTCATAAATTATGTTAAAATTTTGAATTTCTAATTTATTTACTTTTGCTTTTGTTTTCGCTTCCTTAGTAACGGATGTATTAAATGATAAGAGTAAAGCATTAGAAGCGGAGGCAAGTGCAATATCACTTTCATTTATAAAGCCCACGCCAGAATGAATAACTTTAATAAGTATTTTATCACTTTTTATATTTTCAATTTGATGAACAATTGCTTCTGAAGATCCTCGAGTATCAGTTTTCACGACGACTTCTAAAATATCCTTTTTGTTATCAAAAGAACCAAAATTTAAATCTCCATCTAGATTTTTTATTTTTTTTGGAATAATTTTATTTTTTCTGATTTGAGCCCTTATTTCACACAATTCCCTTGCTTTTTCATCACTTTCAACAGTAACGAAACTATCACCAGCCTCCGGTGGGTTATTAAGTCCTAAAACTTGAACAGGCATTGAGGAAACTGCTTCTTTTAAATTTTTGCCTTTATCACTTAATATTGCTCTTACCTTCCCATACTCGCTACCAGCAACAGCAATATCTCCAATACATAATTTTCCATTAGTAACTATGATGTTGCATATCGGTCCTCTTCCCTTATCTATGTTAGCTTCAATTACAGTAGCCTCAGCATATGTTTCGTTATTAGTTTTTAGTTCTGATAACTCCGATTGAACTATTATTGAATCAAGTAATTTATCTATGTTTTGACCTGTTTCAGCAGATACTTCAATACATTGTATTTCACCGGACAAATCCTCCACTATTAAGTTTTCAGATAAAAGTTGCTCTTTAATTTTTTTTGGATTTGAGTCACTTTTATCACATTTATTGATTGCCACAATGATTGGTACTTTAGCTGATTTAGCATGTGATATTGCTTCTTGAGTTTGAGGCATTACTCCATCGTCAGCAGCAACTATTAATACTACGATATCAGTTACATTTGCTCCTCTTGCACGCATGTCAGTGAAAGCTGCGTGTCCAGGAGTATCAATAAAAGTGATTTTGCTTTCTTTATGCTGAACTTCATAAGCACCTATGTGCTGAGTAATTCCACCACTTTCCCCCTGTACCACATTTGAGTTTCTAATTTTATCAAGAAGAGATGTTTTACCGTGATCTACATGTCCCATTATTGTAACAATTGGTGACCTTACATCTTCTTTTTTTGCTGTTACATCTTTTGAAATTAGATCTTTTTCTATCTCTTCAATACTTTCTCTGTTAAATTTATGTCCATACTCAGTAACTAGGAGCTCGGCAGTATCAGCATCAACAGTCTCATTAATTGTCGCCATCATTCCCATTTTCATTAATGATTTAATCAAATCACCTGATTTTTCAGTCATTCTATTAGCTAGCTCTTTGACAGTAATAAACTCAGGAATATTTACCTCGCGAATAATTTTTTTAATTGGTTCTTGATCAGCTTGGGACCTTTTGGTTTTTTGCTTAGCTCTCTTATATGCCGCTAAACTTCTAGTTCTTTCATCAATATCGCTTAATGCTGTAACGATTGTGACTTTTCTCTCTCTTACTTTTTTTCTTCCAAATGTGTTTTGAGTCCTTTTTTTATCAGTAAAGTCATCCTCTGGTTTTTTTTTATCTAACTCTTTTTTATTTTCTCTCGTATCAAGCTTTATATTTTTATCTTCATTACTAAATGGTTTGTTTGTATTATTGGGTTTAGGAGATGTTCTAAGTCTAATTTTTTCTATTTCTTTGTTTTGGTCATTTTTATTATTTGCTTTTAGTATTTTTTTTTGTTCATCTTTTGAGAGCGGCTTAAGTAAAACACCCGATTTATTACTAGCTAATTTATTTAAATTATCTCCAAGATTTACTTTATTTTCAGGTAATGCCTTATTTATTTTTGGCTTTTGAACTTGATGGTCTTGGCTTGAGCTTCTTTTAAATCTTTTCTTTTCGACTATTACGGTCTTTCCTGCTTCAATATTTCGTTTAGTTTTAATAATTGGCTTAGATCCAAGCTTTAAACTTAATGTTTTTTTCTTTCCTGTTTCATTTTCAGACATAGTAAATTACATTTGTATATGACTACTCTAGCCATATTTTTCTAGCCTCCATAATGAGATGATCTCCTTCATCTTTTGTTAAATTAAATTCTTCTAATAGTCCTTTTACTCTTGAGTTTTTATCTGTTCTATCTTCTAAATATCCTATTAAATCGTCCGTAGTTAAACCTGCAAAATCCTCAAGACTAGTAATATTATTTTCAGCTAGTTTTACAATCATTGCCTTTGAAAGTGGACTGAAATTAATAAGATCTGTGGATACATTTAATTCTTTGATTCTTGATTGATTTTCACTTTCTTTATCTGCAAGGAATTTTTTCGCTCTTTCAATCAGCTCCTTAACAATCTCTTCATCAAATCCCTCGATGGTCAGCAGTTCAGCTTCATCAGTTTCTATAACTTCATCGATACTACCAAAACCTTCACTTACTAAGAGCTGTGCAAGTGTTTCATCAACGTCTAGAGAAGATACAAATATATTTGTTTTAGCTAAAAAATCTTCTTGTCTCTTTGAAGACTCTTCATCTTCAGTAAGTATATCAATCTCATAGCCCGTTAATTCTGTCGCCAGTTTAACATTTTGACCTCTTCTACCAATAGCTAAACTTAGATGCTCCTCAGATACCACAACTTCGATCTTATTTTGGTCCTCATCAATTACAACTTTTAAAACTTCTGCGGGTGAAAGGGAAGAAATAGCTAAATTTGCAACATTATCTGACCAATTAATTATGTCTATTTTTTCACCTTGAAGTTCGTTGACAACTGCCTGAACTCTACTTCCCCTCATGCCAACGCAAGCTCCGACTGGATCAATTGAGCCATCTTCAGTGAAGACTGCTATTTTAGCTCTACTTCCCGGATCACGTGCAACACTTTTGATTGTAATTATTCCGTCATATATTTCGGGAACCTCTTGAGTAAACAATTTTGCCATAAATTGTGGGTGAGAACGAGAAAGAAATATTTGGGGACCTTTAGTTTCTGATCTTACATCATATATGTACGCTCTTACCCTATCACCATTTCTTAAATTTTCTCTAGGTATAGTTTGATCTTTTCTAATCACACCCTCTGCTTTACCTAAATCAAGTATAATATTTCCAAATTCGGACCTCTTAACAATTCCATTAACAATTTCTCCAACCCTATCTTTATATTCGTTATATTGCCTCTCTCTTTCAGCTTCACGCACTTTTGAATTTATAACCTGTTTGGCAGCTTGAGCAGCTATTCTTCCGAAATCAAGTGGGGGAAGTGGATCTAATAGCTCGTCACCAATTTGCGCAGCCCCATTTATTTTTTTTGCAGACTTGAGGTTTATCTCTAAAAATTTATTTTTTACCTCATCAACAACTAACATTTTTCGTGAAATATAAATATCACCATTATCTTGATTGATTTCAACAATTACTTCATTTTCCTCGCCATAATTACTTTTCGCCGCTTTTGCAATGGCTTCCTCAAGAGCAGAAATAACAATACTCTTTTCAATCATTTTTTCCTGTGCGACAGCTTCGGCGATTCTAAGAATCTCAATTTTATTGGCACTTACCATGTAAACCCTTTAGCATAAAAAAAAGTGGGCTTAACCCACTTTTGTTTGAATTAGCAAATTTTTTAATGTCTATACACCCGTAATATCAATAAATCAAGCACGTAAAATTATATATTTCAGAATATTAAAAGGTATATTTTCCCACCATTTTCAATTGCTTTCCTTTGGTACCTTGAAATTCCATATAATTCATCCTTATCAGTTAAAGTATTTTGAATATATGAGCCGAAATAGTCTTCGTTCTCACTTAACAGGTCTTTAGTATCTTTTAAATAACATTCAGAGTCTGTAGTCATGTATATAGAATTTTTTGATTTAATAACTTTTCTTAACAATTTGATTATTTTGTATGACATTAACCTTCTTTTATGATGTCTTTTCTTTTTCCATGGGTCAGGGTTTATGATAAATATTTTGTCGATTGATTTTGGCAATATTGCATCTAGGAAGTAAAAACTATTGAGGTTGCTTAAAGAAATATTTTTTATATCACAAGTAGAAATTTTTTTTAAAACGCTTGCAATGCCATTAACATAAACTTCAATACCAATAAACAATTCATCAGGTCTCGAAATAGCACTTTTTGTCAAAAACTCACCATTGCCGAATCCAATCTCTATATTTACTTTTTTATAATTTTCAGGAATTCTAATTTTATTTCGAATAACTTGACTGTTATGATATTCAATTATTTCTTGATCAATGGAAAATTGATCATAAAGGTTACTTATCAATTTTTTTTTTGAAAGAGATATTTTTTTTGATATTTTTCTTCCTTGATATGAATAGTAGTGGGGATATTTACTTTTTAAAAAAAACAAAAAAATTTCTAAAATTTTTCAGCTAAGTCCAATTTTTCCCAAGAGAAAGATCCATCAGTTTCAGCAACCCTTCCAAAATGTCCATAAGATGCACTTTTTTTATAAATTGGTTTATGTAAATTTAGGTGATCCCTTATTCCCCTTGGAGTAAGGTCAATGTTTTCTCTAATTTTTTCTATCAACTCATTATCTCCCATTTTAGAAGTACCATGAGTATCAACATAAATTGACAGTGGTTCGGAAACCCCAATTGCATAAGCCAACTGTAAAGTGCATTTCTCAGCAATGCCAGATGCTACAATATTTTTTGCTATATAACGTGAAATATATGCTGCTGATCTATCAACTTTTGTGGGATCTTTTCCTGAAAATGCTCCACCGCCATGAGGAGCTGCTCCACCGTAAGTATCAACAATTATTTTTCTTCCTGTAAGACCTGTATCACCGTCTGGACCTCCAATTACAAATTTTCCAGTAGGGTTTATTAATATTTCTGTATCATTACTTATCCATTTTTCTGGCATGATATCTTTTATGATTGGTATAATGATCTCACTTACTCCCTTTTGGTCAAGATGATTATCGTGTTGAGTCGAAACAACTACTTTAGTACATTTCTCAGGCAGACCATTATTATATTCCAGTGTTACTTGACTTTTAGAATCGGGTTGAATTCCTGGCGTTTGACCTGATTTTCTTTTAATTGCCATTTCTTCTAAAATTTTGTGAGAATAGTAAATCGGTGCTGGCATTAATGATGGTGTTTCTTTACATGCGTATCCAAACATAATTCCCTGATCGCCCGCTCCTTGATCTTTATTGCCTGAAGCATCTACTCCCATAGCAATATCAGCTGATTGGTTATGAACTCCTGAACAATCAAACACAAACTTGTCCCAATGAAAACCCTCTTGTTCATATCCAATTTCCTTTACTGCAGCTCTAGCCAATGACTCGTAATCACATTTATAATTATCTGGACCTCTTACTTCTCCAGCCATTACTACCTTATTAGTGGTAACAAGAGTTTCCATTGCAACTCTTGAATTTTCTGGATTTTCTTGGGATAGAAAATCATCAACAACTGAATCAGAAATGATATCACACACTTTATCTGGATGACCCTCAGAAACTGACTCACTTGTGAAAAGATAGTTTTTAACCATATTTCTTATATCTATATTTTTTATGAGTAGCATAGCCAATAATAAAAAATAAAACTATCAAAAAATACGTCAATAAATCACCATACTTCCTATAAATAGTTGTATTCAATTTTTTTGGAATTTTCACATCTAGGTAAGTTATTTCATCAGTATTTGTTACATTTATTATCTCTCCTATTGGACCAATAACTCCTGAAATACCTTTATTTGAGGATCTTGCCATGGGTATGCCTAACTCAATTGATCTAAACTGGGCATGAACGAAATGTTGATGCGGCCCACTGAAATTACCAAACCAACCATCATTACTTATATTTACTAATACTTCAGTTTCACTTGTAAGATTATTTCGAACGAAATTTGGAAAAATTACTTCATAACAAATAAGTGGTAAAATATTTAGTGGAAACACTTGGTCTTCATTTCCTTTTGAAAGCTCATTTTTAAAAAATTTATTATTAGGAAATAAAATATTTATAAATTTAGAAAATGGATAATACTCACCAAATGGAACAAGAATTTTTTTATCATAGGTAAAACCCATATAATCAATTGAATTAAAAAAATTATTTTGTTCTTCTCTTAAATATCCAGCTACCCAGTTTTTAGGTAAATTTATTTTTAATCCGAGAGAAGTCTCTGGAAAAACTGTTATTTTGTCAGCTGAACCCAATGCCATAGTTAGATCAATATTTTTTTTAGTCCATTTATCTTGTTGGTCAAAAAATGTATGAATTATTCTAAATTCAGTATTTGTATTAATTGTTTGATTTCTATTAATTCTGTCTAGTCCATAAAGAAAAAGTAGAGCAAGAATTAATGTGGCAAAAAAAAAGTAAAACTTATTTTTTCTATTGAATATAAAGCTAAAGATGCATACTGAACAAAATACAGTTATTAATCCAAGTCCATATAAACCAAATATAGATACTGATTGAGAGTAGCTTAAAGACCACGACCAACTATACCCTAGTAAATTCCAAGGAAGACCTGTGAATATAATACTTCTTAAAATTTCAAATATTGTCCATAAAGCACTAAAATAAAACATTTTTGAATTAGTCTCACTCCATAAAAAGGCGTTAGCTATTTGCATTAGTCCAAAAAAAATTGATAGAAAGAGCGGAAAAAGAACTAATATTATTGGTGCAATATAAAATAACTTTGGATCAAGTTCATAAATTGAATTTGAAACCCAATACATACTCAATAAAAAGAAGCCATAACCAAAAAAAATGCCATTATAAAAAAAATATTTATGATAGCTTTTAAATTTTTGAAAAACATAGTCATTCACAAAAAAATAAATACCAATGGTAAACAAAGATAAAAAAGGAATTTTGAAAGGTTCAAAACTTAAAGCAAAAAATATTCCAAGAATGAAATTCAAAATGAAGATGTAATTTCTTCTAGGTGGAATAACCTCCAATAAATTCATTATTTTTTGGGTATTGATACTTTAACTGATTTTATTTTCATTGGATCTGCATCCTTAATTTCGAAAGTAGTTCCCGAGTAATGTTTAATAATTTCACCTCTTTGAGGAATTCGACCTGCTATAGAAAAAATTAATCCTCCTAAGGTATCAATATCCTCATTTTCATTCATATTTAAAAAATTTACATTTGTCACTTTTTGAAGTTCATCGATTTCAACTCTAGCACTTGCTTCAAAAGTATTCACAGAGGATTTAATTAACATAGGGAGATTTTTTTCATCATGTTCATCCTCGATCTCACCTGTTATTTCTTCAATTACATCCTCAATTGTAATTAATCCATCCGTACATCCATACTCATCAATTACAATACCCATGTGTAACCTAGTCATCTGCATTTTAAGAAGTAAATCAAGTACTGGCATTGAGGGTGGAATTTCTAAAATATCTCTTTTCAAATTTCTAAGAAAACCATCTTCCATTTTTTTTTGATTTTGATAATTCACTAAATCTTTTATATGTATCATCCCAACAATATTATCCAAATTTTTTTCATATATAGGAACTCTTGAGTGTGCTTCTTTAATGAAAACTTCGAGTACTTTTTCAAAGCTATCGCTAATTTCTACGGCACCAATATCAGCTCTTGGTATCATTATATCTGACGATCTAATACCATCTATTTTTAATATATTTAGTAACATTAATCGTTCATGCTTTGAGATCCCCTCTGCATCTTTAAGATCGCTATCTAAAACAGTTTCAATACTTTGTTTTAATGTATTGTTGGAGGTTTTTTTTATAAAAAATATTTTATTAAATAATTTACTTATCATCAATCTTGCTTCACAATTTTAAATATTAGATCTTCAATTTTGTTCATTTTATGAAATTGTTTATCTGTTATGTGGTCATAACCTAACAAATGAAGCATGCCATGTATTGTCATCTTACACAAGTAATCATACTTGTAAATTTTCTGTTCATTTGCTTCTTGTAAAAGAGTTTGACCAGATAAAGCTATATCCCCTAAAAAATAACTATTCTCATAATATGACTGCATTGGGAATGATAATACATTTGTCACTTTATTTCGTTTTCTAAATTTTCGGTTTAATTCTTTTATGTTTTTATTTGAAGTTAAAAAAAAACTTACTGTAGCATTTGAAGGTAAAGATCGATTAATTATTTTGAGAGTTTCATTTACTGATTTAGAAATATAATTTTTATATTCTGGAAAGCTATTTTTCCATTTCAATTCGTTAACATTATATTCTATTTGGATCATTTACTTAAGTTTTCTGATCAAATAGGTCCTTTATTTCACCATCGTATGAGTCATAAGCGTTTATGATTTTTGTAACCATTTCATCACGCACGATGTCTTTTTGCCCAAAATTAATCACAGCAACACCATCAATTTCTGACAAAATCTTTATTGATCTCAGCAAACCTGAATCACTTCTTCTACTTAAATCGGTCTGTGAGGGATCGCCAGTTACAACCATTCTTGAGTTTTTACCACATCTTGTTAAAAACATTTTAATTTGATTATGGGTAGCATTTTGGGCTTCATCCAATATTACAAATGAATTATTTAAGGTTCTTCCTCTCATAAATGCTAATGGCGCTATCTCTATTTCTGATGATTGTATTTTTTTTAGAGCTAGATCAGATGGAATTAAATCGTACAAAGAGTCATATAATGGCCTTAAATATGGATCAACTTTCTCTTTTAAGTCACCGGGTAGAAAGCCTAATTTTTCCCCTGCTTCGACAGCTGGTCTAGATAAAATAATTCGATCAAATTTGTTTTCTAATAGTTGAGAAACAGCTGCTGCTACAGCAAGAAATGTTTTCCCTGTTCCAGCAGGCCCAATTGAAAATATGATTTGTTTTTTTTGCAATATTTCCAAATAAGAATTTTGTAGTATGCTTTTTCCAATTACATCTAATTTGGTTGTTTTAGTAATATTAATATTTTTGACATTTTTTTTATCATTGAGTATTTGCATTCTTAAATTCTCCTGAATTAAATTAGAGCTTTTCTTGATATTTTTATCTAATTTTTTATCATTTATAGTTTTAATAATCGCACTTTTAAGAATGTTTATATTGTTTTTAGTTCCCTGAACATTAAGTTGATTTCCTTTTTGAAAAATTTTTATAGGTAAAGTTTTTTCAAAAAAATTTAGGTTTTCATTATTCACACCAAAAATATCCAGTGCCTCAGAGTTTTCTATATTTATAGTATCTGAATTTTTACCCGTTTTAGGGTTAACTTTAACATCGCTATGAAGAAATTTATTTTTCAAATTTTAATTTAGAATTAATCTAACAACTAGCATATAAGCTCTTGTGATTGCAAGTTGAAATATCAACATTTTTTACCTCACCTGGATTAATTTTTTTTGATTTAATATAAACCGATTGCATAAACTGGGTTCTACCAAAAAAATATTCAGGATTACTAATACTTTGATTTTCGACTAATACGTCAATTTTTTTTCCACAAAAACTTTTATTAAATTCAAATTGTATATTTCTTAGTTTTTCTTGAAGAATTAAGAGTCTATCTTTCTTCTCTGACATTGGTATCATATCTTTTTCATGAGCAGACTTAGTTCCTGGTCTTGGACTATAGACAAAAGAGTAAGACTGAGTGAATTTTATTTCATCAACTAAATCAAGTGTTTTAATAAAATCTTTTTCTGTCTCACCCGGGTATCCAACGATAAAATCTGAAGATATTTCGATTTTAGGATTTGCATCTTTCAGCTTATTGATAACTGCTTTATAAAAATCAGTGTTATATTTCCTATTCATTTTTTTTAAAATCTCTGAAGACCCTGACTGAACAGGTAAATGAAGGAAAGGCATTAACTTATCATTTGTAGAATGTAGCTTTATTAAATCATCATCCATATTTATCGGATGTGATGTAGTGTATCTTATTCTTTTAACACAAGCATTTTTACTTATCTCCTCGATCAGGTCGGCAATTTCTATTTTTCTACCATTGTGAAAATTACTGTAAGCATTTACATTTTGACCAAGTAGTACTATCTCTTTTGCTCCTTTATCAATTAATGAGTTCACTTCTTTTAATATTGAGTCAACTGTACGAGAGTATTCAGGACCTCTTGTGTATGGTACAACACAAAAAGAACAAAATTTGTCACAACCTTCTTGAATTGTTAGATATGAAGAAACTCCCTGTTTTCTTTTTTGTTCAGTCAGGTAATCAAACTTTTCATTTACTATAAATTCAGTATTGAGCTGTTTTGGATTATGTTTTAATTCATCAATCATTTGTGGCAGTAAATGATAGCTCTGCGGTCCTAAAATTATGTCAATTGATTTACTTTTATTGAACATCTCTTCATTTTCTGCTTGAGCAACACAACCAACAACTGCTATAGTTTTTTCCTTTTTGCATTTGCTTGCTCTTCCAATATCCGAATAAAGTTTATGAGCCGCTTTATCTCTAATATTGCAGGTATTAAAAACAACAAGATCAGCATCTTCTATATCTTCATTTTGTTTTAATCCTTTATTCTCTAAAATCGATATGATTTTTTCACTATCATAAACATTCATTTGGCATCCGTAGGATTTTATAAAAAATGTAGAATTACTCATTTTAACAAACTTTAATTTTTTGGTTTAAACCTCTTAATATTTCTCTTTCGCAATAAATTGCTAGCTCTTTTCTATTCTCAAAATCGTCGGTACGAACGAGTTTATGAAAAACGATATCAACTGTGATCCTACCAGATCTAAGAAAATTAGCCATAGCTCCGACCATAGAGGTATCTCCAACCCAAGCTATATTT
>MDTA01155320.1_pt1 | contig 16603 bp, 14 predicted proteins | sample 811151 | NCBI WGS metagenome assembly MDTA01 (sample SAMN05326648, study PRJNA326480) | marine metagenome | isolation source: seawater | place: Indian Ocean: South | collected 2010 | reverse complement strand
TCGCTTGTTGTTGAGTCGCTAGGAGAATCCTGTGATGGGGGGGATACCAACTCCATGTATTTAGGAGTAAAAACCAAAACCAAGGAAATAAGAAAAAAAGCTAAAAGAGTGTTTCTGTCCATTTTATTTTAGTGGGTCGTTTCCACCCTTAAAAAGAGGGTTGCATTTCATAATTCTTATAAAGACAAGGCCCACCCCGGCGACGGTTGTTTTTTTTTGAAGGGCTTCAATTGCATAGTTAGAACATGTTGGGTGAAACCTGCACTGCGGACGAAACAGAGGAGAAACAAATCTCTGATAAGCAGAAACTATAGCAACTAGGCATTTTCTGGTTGCAAAATCAATCGTTTTAAGAGGGTGCACGGGGTTTAAAGAGCTAGTCGCTTACGACCTTTTTTTCTTCTTCGCCTCAAAACTGACCTTCCTCCGACAGTTGATTTTCTTTTGCGAAAACCGTGCTTGTTTCTTCTTTTTCTGTTACTGGGTTGATATGTTCTTTTCATTTGTTTTAAATAGTAATTATGTAAAGCCCGTAAAAATACGAACACATAATGACCTTCACAAAAATATAATAATATTAATTGTTAATTAAATAAAAACGCAAAAAAAGTAATGGTTTAAAAAAAAGCGATTTTTTTGTAATTTAAGGCTGTAGTATATATGTGGAAAACTTGTGGATAACTATTATTATGGATTTTAATTATATATGGAATGATACAATGAAAGTGCTTAGTTCTGAAATACCGGAACACGCTATAAGTGCCTGGTTTGAGCCAATTAAAGCGGTAGGAATGTCGAATGGCACAATAATTATTGAAGTACCAAACAAGTTTTCGTGCGATTGGATTGACACACACTATAAAGAGGAGCTTCTCAAAGCTCTTAATAAAAACGGTAATGATCAAATTTCCTATCGTTTAAAGGTGTCTACCAACTCATTAAAAGAGGATCCTCCTTCAGGTTTTTCAATTCAAAAACGGAATAAAAGACCTATATATCAAAACAATTTAAATAATCAGTATCAATTCAAAAACTATATTGAGGGGTCAAATAATGAATTCGCTAAAAATGCAGCGCTGGCGGTTGCTAACAATCCTGGTGAAAACAACTTCAATCCATTAATTCTTTATGGAGGTGTTGGTCTTGGAAAAACTCATCTTATGCATGCTATCGGAAACATGGTTATAGAAAGAAAACCAGACTTAAGAGTTGTCATTATAACTAGCGAAAAATTTACTTTAGATTTTGTCAACAGCTTGAGGAAAAATAAAACCATTGAGTTTGCACAGCAATATCGAACAGCTGATATTTTATTGATAGATGATATTCAGTTCTTTAGAGGTAAAGAACAAACACAAGAACAATTTTTTCATACATTTAATGTTCTTTATCAATCAGGTAAACAAATTGTGATGACTGCAGATAAGTTTCCAGCTGAGATGAAAGGGCTTCAGTCAAGGTTGATATCAAGATTTCAATCTGGGTTGTCAGCTGATATCCAACCTCCAAACTTTGAGTTAAGAGTAGCAATTTTATTAGAAAAAGCTGAACAGAATGGGCTTTCCTTAGATTATAATGTAATTGAGTTTATAGCTAAACATATTCAAAAAAACGTAAGAGACCTAGAGGGTACAATTATAAGAATTTTAGCTAAATCATCACTAATGAATCGAGAAATTGATTTCACTCTTGTTAAAGAAGTAGTAAGGGAAAGACTTGGAAGAAGCTTTTCTAGCGACATAAACGCAGAAGCGATAGTAAAGACAGTCTCTGAAAGGCTAAACATAGCAGAAAAACTAATTGTTGGTAAAAGCAGAAAGGTTGAAATTGTTCAAGCCAGACAAATATCTATGTACTTATGTAGAAGTCTTATGGGGACGTCATTAAGCAATATTGGTGTTTTTTTTGGTGGTAGAGACCATACAACCGTTATGCATGCAATTAAAAAAATAAGAAAAAAATATTATGAAAATCGTAGAATTAAACACCTTGTTGATAATATTAAAAAAGAGTTAGACGATATTTCATAAATTTTATTGAAAAGTTTAAATTAATTTTTATGTTCAAAAATCAAAATTATTTAACAACAATAAAAGATTTTCATAAAGGAGTATTACAATGCAAAGAAACAGTGTTAACAAGGTTATTATTGTTGGAAATCTTGGTCAGGACCCAGAAAGCCGATTTACCCCACAGGGAACCGCTGTTACAAATTTAAGCATAGCCACAAATGAGTCTTGGAAAAACCAAGACGGTGAAACACAAGACCGAACAGAGTGGCATCGGGTAGTGATGTATGGGAAAATGGCAGAAACCGCTAATGAATATATGAAAAAAGGACAACTTGTATACGTTGAGGGCCGTCTTGAAACAAGAGAATGGGAAGATCAAAATCAAAACAAAAGGAAAACAACCCAGATTCGTTGTGATAATTTTACAATGCTAAGCAAAAAACAAGAAAGTTCTACGAAAGTTGTGGATGATATATCTGAAACTGACGATGACATACCATTTTAAAATTATCTTCATTAAATAACACAGCCAGAGGGCTAAGGTGAAAACATACGGTCCAAAAACTTTATCATCTTTAAGGCCTAAGCCTTATTTTTGGAGGTATTTATTGACATACGCCGCTTTGTTTTTAGGGTCGGCTCTCGCAAAAATTAAAATAAAAGGAAAGCAGAACCTTCCTAATAAAGGACCATATGTAATTGCAAGCAATCATTTTAGCGATTATGATCCTTTGTTTTTTTCATACGCAATTCAAAAACCTATAAATTTTATAGCAGCTAGCGATCAGGAATTAGAATGGATGTTTGTATGGGCTCCAATTATATATGGATGGATACCTGTCAACAGAAAAAAAATATCTCCATCTACAATTAAACAGTCAATAGAAGTTCTGAAAAAAAAAGAAATACTGGGAATCTTCCCCGATGGCGGTGTAAGCTACGATTTATTGAGCAAACCAAAAAACGGTGCCGTGTATTTATCCACAATTGGCAAAGCTCCTATAGTTCCGATTTCGATATACGGGGCAGAAAAAGCATGGGAAGGGCTTTTTAATGGGGTACGGTCAAAAGTTAATGTAAATATTGGCAAACCCTTTGGACCATACAACATCAAAGGAAACAAAAAACAAAAAACAAAAAAAATGGAAAAAATTGGTTACGAAATGATGTATAGGATTGCCGCATTGTTACCTAAAAGCAAAAGAGGGCCATATATTGATATTGATAAAATCAAAAAGTTTCAACAGCAAAATCAATTAATTCCACAAAACCATTTTTTTTACAAAGAAAAATAGCACTAGTTAGCCTTTGAATTAATTATAATTAAATAAATACCAAAAAAAACAAAAGGCCCACCCCAAAAAGCACCGCTTGGTACCAATTCAAAAAATAATATATAAGAAAGGATGGATGCAATTATTGGTTCTCCCATTGGTACTGAGGCAATAGCAGTTGGTGGGAAAAACTTAATTGCATAGTTTAACAAATTATGTCCAAGTATTGATGGAACTAAAGCTAAAAAAACAAACCAAGGGACATCTTTTTTTGTAAACGCGACCAATGAAACATCAGAAAAAAAGGCTATCAAAGCAATTGTTATTGCCGCAAAAAAGAAAACAGACCTACCATATACGATATTTTCTGTTTTTTTCCTTATATCAGATGCAAACATATATGTTATTGCGATAGAACAGCCACTTAATAAAGAAACAAAATTACCCCAGCCTGTGGTTTCATTCGAAATCAAACCGGTGCTCTGTACAATTAAGACCCCGAATGTAGCAAAACAAAGACCAACGAAAACTTGTCTGTTCAGTTTTTCTTTATTGAAAAAAGAAAACATCGCGGTAAAAAGAGGACCTGTGTTTGCTAAAAGGGTTGCGCTTGCAACAGAGGTGTTTCTAACCCCAATAAAAAATAGAGAAAAGTGTAAACCTAGAAATATCCCGGCAATTAAAGTACGAAACTTATTTTTTTTTGTTATTTTAGAATTATAACGATAACTATATAACCATAAAAAACCGGCTGATAAAAACATTCTCCAAAAAGCGAGTGTTAAAGCTGGGACTGTCGGTACATAACGAATTATTATTGCTGTAGTGCTTACTGAAACCATTGCTAAAAACAGTATCAAGTATAGTCTTATCGTCATTTATTCTTTTTTAAAATCATTTATAATAGAACCAACGCATGCCGTTAGTTTTTTTGCATATGAAATATGAAGAAACTCATTAGGGCCATGAGCGTTAGACCCAGGCCCTAAAACCCCTGTAATGACAAACTGGGCATCAGGGAAGTTTTTTCCAAGCATTGCCATAAATGGAATAGTTCCTCCTTCGCCTATAGAACCATCTTTTTCATTGAAGTAATTATTTGAAGCTTTGTTTATTGCTTGAGAAAGCCAAGGTTTTTGTTTTGGTGCATTCCAACCGGAAGCAGCTTCTTCAAACTCTACTGTGATTTTTGCATTATATGGTGGGTTTTTAGTTAACGTTTTCTTAATTGCTTTTTCTGCAATTTTGTGGTCAACTAGTGGCGGAATTCTTATAGATAATTGAAGTTGTGTGAAGGGTCTTAAAACATTTCCAGCATTATTAGAATGAGGTAGTCCACTGGCACCTATAACAGAAAGCGCTGGACGCCATGTTTGGCGCAACACACCCTCAATAAGGTTCCCAGTGGATGGTAGGGTGTTTTCTTTCCAGGGATATTTATCTATAAGCTCATCACCTAAAATATCCACAAGATTAGTAGCCTCTTTTGTTCTGTAGTCAGGTATTTCTGTGTGAAGTTCTTTTAACAATATCTCGCCAGTAGATTCACTCTCTAACCTAGAAAGCAATGTCCTTGCAATACGAAACGAAGAAGGGACCTGTCCACTTGCTCCACCAGAGTGGACACCCTCCTTTAAAACATCTACCCTTAGTGAACATCCAATTAAACCTCTTAATGATGTTGTTGTCCAAAAGCGTTTGTAGTCTCCGGTTCCAGAATCCAAACAGATAACAAGGTCTGGTGATCCAATAAGTTCTGAAAATAATTTTATATAGTGAGGGAGGTCCGGTGAACCACTTTCCTCACAAAACTCAATTAAAATTAATATTCTAGGTAGCTTGGTCCTCTGTTCATGTAGAGCCTTAATTGCACACAAAGATGAGAAAAGAGCGTATCCGTCATCTGCTCCACCTCTGCCATATAATTTATCATTTTTGATTACTGGCTTCCAAGGACCCAAATCCTGATCCCAGCCATCCATTTCAGGTTGTTTATCAAGGTGTCCATACATTAAAAGATTGCCGGGTTTTTCTCCAGGAATATCTACAAGTAAAATCGGTGTTTTCCCAGCTGTTTCTTCAACAATTAGCTTTCCACCTTTTGGCATATGTTTAAGAGTCCACTCTTTTGCAAGACTTAGAACCTTATTCATATGTCCATTTGATTTCCAATCCTTATCAAACGAAGGAGATTTGTTTGGGATTTTTATATATTCAATTAGTGTTGGTGTTATGTGTTTATTCCAAAAATCATTGATCTTTAATTCAAAGTTTATTTTATCCATTTTTTAAAAATCCTTATTAGGGTTTTTGTATATAATGCCATTTTTCATAACAAAAACCACGTTCTCAATTGTAGATATGTCATCAAGAGGGTTTCCTTTGACCGCAATTAAATCAGCTTTTTTGTTTATTTCAATAGAGCCTAATATGTTTTGAATATTTAATAACTCTGACGCTACTATTGTTGCTGAACGAATTGCATCAAGAGGTTTCATCCCTGCATCAACCATATATAAAAATTCTTTTGAGTTTTCACCATGTTTAGAAACACCAGAATCTGTACCAAAGGCAATTTTAACTCCCGCTTTATATGCGAGTTTAAATGTTTCTACGCCTTTAAGCCCAATTTTTATTGCTTTCTCTCTAACAACTTTAGGGTAATATCCTTCTGTTTTTGCTTTTTCTGTTACAAACTTTCCAGCAGATAACGCTGGAACAAAGTATGTTTTTTTTTCTAACATCATTTTTATTGTCTCAGAGTCCATATTGGTTCCATGTTCAATTGAACGGACGCCCGAACTAACCGCGCGCTTAATCCCCTCTGCGCCATGCGCATGTGCAGCAACATGCATTCCGTAATCTGAGGCGGTTTCCACAATTGCTTTTATTTCATCTGTTCTGAACTGAGGATTATCAGCACTTTTTGAAACACTTAGCACTCCTCCAGTCGCTGTTATTTTAATAAGGTCTGCTCCGTTTTTATACCTTTGTCTTACCGCTTTCCTTGATTCAGGAACCCCATTTATGACTCCATCTTTTGGACCAGGACTTCCCATTAAATCAAACCTCATTCCGTTTGTTGGGTCTGCATGACCTCCTGTTGTTGATATTGCTCTACCTGCGCTAAAGATTCTAGGTCCTATAACATGGTTTTTATCTATAGCATTTCTTAATGAAGTGTTTATCGGTCCGCCTAAATCTCTAACTGTTGTAAAGCCAGACAACAGTGTTCGTTTCGCAAAAGAAACTGATTGATATGCATAATCATCTAAGTTCAAAGTGAATTTTTCCATATATGTTTTTGGATTTGATTCACTAGATAGGTGAACATGCATATCCATAAGACCCGGTAAAACCGTGTATTCATTTAGATCATAAACCACATCATTTTTACCTTTGTCTACATAGCCATCTGCGATATCAATGATTATATCATCTTTTATTAAGACTGACATAACTTTTTTTGGTGCATTAGAAACGGCATCAATTAAAACACCACAGTGAATTATTTTTAGTTGCGCAACAGTTGTGGTGTAACTAAAAACGAAAAGAAAAAGAACTTTATAATAAAAAGGCTTCATGTTCGTCCTATAGTTTTTTTAGTGCCGCGCTTTTATATATTATCCTTTCTGATAAAAAAGCATTATACATGTCGCTACCACTAACCCCAGAATAAGACTTAAAAACTCTTTGCAATGGCTTTGGAATATGTTTTTTTATTTGCATACTTCTGTATGGTGTAAGAAGCGCAAGGGAGTTAACTATGTTTTTTGTAATGTTTTTTTCTTTTATGATTGAAAACCCACTTGATTTAAAAACATAAAAAAGTTTTTGCATATCAACTTTTGTTCTAAAGTCACACCACAAAAACACACCCTTTTTTGTTAACACTCTGTAGACCTCACCAACAAACTGATTAATGTTTCCGTAACAATGCGAAGATTCTATGTTTATAACGATATCAAAAGTTTTGTTTTGGAAGGGTAGACTCTCAGAATCACCTTGGACAAAAGACAGCCCAGGAACATTATAAAGGTTTTTAGCAAGGGAGGTTCCTTCTTTTGAGATGTCAAGCCCTGTTACGGAATGTGTGTTTAAAGAACTGTGAATATAAAAGGCACCACCACCTCGACCTGAACCAACCTCAAGAACTTTTTTGTTATTAATATCAACCTGCGTTGCGATATGGTGATAAAGCTGAGCAGAAAGAACCTCATGTTGGTTTCCAGAAAAATCGGAAAGCATCCCTTCTTCAGCAAAACCATAATTCATAAAAGTAAGATTTTGGTTTTTAGATTTTTTTGCAAACAGGTCATACCAGAAACGCCAAAAAAATCTTTTTGTCTTTGGAGATAGATTCAAAAACCATATAATTATATCTTGTAACATTTTGACTTTTAAGTGATTTAATTACAATTAGTTCGTTACTTTTGTTTTGCTTTTCTCACGGCTTTATCAACTTTAGACTCCAAAAAACTTTTACAAAACGCCATCAAGATTGGGATAAGGACTAATTTTCCTGGAATATATACAGTTTTGTTCTCTTTCTCGATTGCCTTTATTATTTTCTTAACACAATTTTCAAGACCAACAGATTCTCTAGTGTGTTTCTGAGGAGGTTTCTCATTTTGTTTTCCGTTTGGCCCAAATGCATTTCCTCTAAGGTTGGTGTCTCTGATCCACCCAAGAACAGCTTCTAGAATAGATATTTCTGATTTGTTTTCTATAGCAATAGTAGATAAAAACCCATGAAGAGCGTGTTTTGATGCTGCATATCCAGAGTGACTTGGAAAGCCCATAAGTGCTTGTGCAGTAGAACAGCTGATTATTTTTCCAGAAGATTCTTTTAAGTGTGGTAGAGCCGCATGGACACAATTAACTGCACCATGATAGTTAACGTCCATAAGGTTTTTAAAAAAACTTATATCTGTGATATCTTCAAACCTAGCCCACATGCTTATTCCTGCATTAAGGACCAAGCCATCTATTTTGCCAAAGTTTTCAATAGAAACACTAACTAAAGATTTGCACTCTTTTAAATTGGTTATATCTGTTTGTACTGATATAGAATTGCCACCTGATTCATTTATTAGTTTTGTAACCCTGTTTAGCTCTGTTTTTCTTCTTGATGCACAAACAACTTTTGAACCATGTTTTGATAGTTGTTTAGAAATTTCTTCACCGATTCCAGAAGAGGCACCAGTTACTATAAATACTTTATCATTAAGAAACATAATTAGAAAATTGGTTTGTTTATGACTCTGATACTATATTGTTTTTAACTCCAAAAACATTTGTTGGGTCTTGAGATTTTTTTATATCTCGAACTAAGTCAATACTCCCGCTAGATAAGGTATCTGACATAAAGTCTTTTCTTAGTTTTCCCACACCATGATGATGAGAAATAGAACCACCGTTTTCTATAAAGTTTTCTCTCATTTTGTGTTCAATTTTAGTAAAAACATCTTCTGGGTTTTCAATACCTTCAAAGCTCATTGCGATAGTGTTATACATACAAACCCCTGTGTGATATATTTTTGAAATTCTAGAACAAAAAAAAGGCTTTCCTGGAAGATTATATTCTTTATGAAGTTTTTCTATAAGATTAGAGGCCTCCTCTTTTACTTGGTGTATATTAGACCAAGGAACAGCGGTTTCCATTGTTTCTCCTAAAACATTTTGGGTAACTACAAGCTCTCTTATATAGGCAATTACCATTGTTACATTATAACCGCTTTCACCGGTGCTTCCTCCAGCAACAATGCCATTATGGTCTTTAGCAAGCGCAATGAGGTTTTTGCGTTGGTTTTTTAATTCTGTTTTAGAGCCTTCAATTTTAAAAACCGCAGCGCTAAACTTTTTTGGATTAATGCCCTGTATATTAAAAACAATAAACTTTTTAATTTTATCTATTAAACCAGACAATCCTGTTTTTTCTTCTTTTAATGAATTTCCAAGCCTTATTTGTAAATTGTCCATTAGTCTTGCGCTGGCAGGTACCATGTTTGTGTGATAAAGTTCCTGCATAAATGAAACCCCGGTTTTCCAATCTTTAAAAATTATCGATTCAAAAGAAGATTCTTTTGGCAGTTTGTGTATTTTTAGTGTGGCATTTGTTATTATCCCAAGGTTCCCCTCAGAACCAAACAAAAGGTTTTGGGTTTTGATTCCAATAGAAGACCGAGTAAGTGGTTTTATTTGGTTTATGGTACCATTTGGTGTTACCATGGTTATATTTTGAACAATATCTTCTATATTCCCATAACGATGTTTTTTCATACCAGCAGCGTTTGTAGAAATCCACCCACCAACGGTTGAAAACTCATAACTGTCGGGTTCATGACCTGTAGTAAAGCCCTCCTTGTTTAAAGCTCGTTCCAAATCTTTTCCGGTTATTCCGGCTTGTACCACGACCATTAAATTTTTTTTATCTATGCTCTCTATTTTGTTCATTCTTCTTGTGTCTATAGATACGATCATTCGGTTTTCTTCTATAGGTGGTCTTAATGCGTTTGTAACATTGGTGCCGCCCCCATAAGGTATAAGGCAAACGTCGTGTTTTTTAGCTAAGCTTACTAATTGTTTTGTTTCTTTTTTGTTTTCTATATAAAAAACAACATCAATAAATTTTTCTAATTTATTATAGAGCACTTTATAAACTTCATCGGTGGAATGTTGTCCGTGACTATGCAATATTCTTTCATTGTCTTCAAAGGTATATCTATCACTTTCAAAAGTTGACTTTAGTTCGTCTACAAAAGGCTTATTAAGATTGTGGGGTGTAACATGCTTATTGTTTATTTCTTTGATTTTTGGTTCTTGTTTAAAATCAATTCCCAAAACCTCTTCTATGAAAGGTATGAAGTTTGGTAAGGTTTTACCACAAATTGGGTAGCGACTGCCTGTAAAAGAAACAGATTTGTCTTTGTTAACCACAAAACCAGAGTCTTTAAAACCCCACTTGTGTCCCCAGTTTGTTTTATTTACACCAAAAAATTTTTCTTTTTTATTCATACAGCTCTGCAGCCTTTTCTCTGATTTTTTGTTCGAGGTTGTTGGTTATTTCTTTTATTGCTCCATCAATTTCTTCAAGTGAAGGTTTTTTGTTTTTAATGAACGACTCTGGATATATTGGCTCTAGAATGTAAACATTTATTCTTGTGGGCCAACTAAAAAAGACCTTTCCCCTTGGCCAGATTTTATGAGAACCATGTATTACCGCTGGCAAAATAGGTTTGTTTAAGTTTAAAGAAAAGGAAGCTGCTCCTTTTTTAAATGGAAGCATTTCCCCGGGCTTTCCACGCGTTCCTTCAGGAAAGAGAATTAAGTTGCGCTGACCAAACTCCATAAAAGAACCACAAAGAAATTCTGTTTCTTTTATTGATAATTTTTTGTTTTTACTAGAACCTCTATCAATAGGAATGAGATTCATTACAACATTTACACTTATTCTTTTTATCCAGTTGTCAAACCAATAGTCTCTTGCCGCTAACATACCAAAATGATTAAAATTCATTTTTGCAGCCGCAGCTAATATGGCAACATCCATATGGCTATTATGATTGCTACAAAATATAAATGATGAATTTGGAATGTTTTTTCTTCCAAAAACCTTAAGCGGTGCGTAAGTAGAAAAAACAACTTTAGCATAAAGATAAAATAAAAATTTAAAAACTTTATAAAAAAGGTTGTTTCCCCAAAAGATAGGAATATTTTGGGTTGTGGAGAACATCCATTGATTGTTTTATTTTCTACCATATTTCATGTGTGCATCAGTCCATGTATGAGACCCAACCGCACAAGCAAGCGATATGTCTAAAGCAAGTGTTGCTCCTGCAATGATTTCAGCCAGTTTTCTGGAAGAGTGATTTCCCTCTGAACACCCTAACAACTCTAAATTTCTTTTTTGCATTGCCAGTCTTGTTCCGCCACCAACGGTACCAACCGTTAAGGAGGGTAGGGTAAGTTTAAACTTTAAAGCATCATCCTTTTTTTCTATTCCAAAATGTGCAACACTATTTTCTGCAGCACAGGCTGTGTCTTGTCCAGTTGCTAAATATATTGCGGTGAGGGCATTGGACTCATGGATGCTGGTTCCATTGGTTCCTGCCATACTTGATATAATGGGATAATAAGGCCAAGCATCAAAAAGAATGTCTGGGTCCATTTTTAATACTTTTTTCATAACACTATTAGTTATTGTTGTTTCAGCTGTAACACCGTGTCCGCGACCAAGCAACATATTTCTAACAGAAGCTTTTTTATCACTATTAATATTAGATTCAAGAAAATAGTTGTGTCCTGTTTCTTTTTGAATAAACTCACATGCAATTTTAGCAGCTAAGGTTACCATGTTTTGACCAGCGGCATTTCCAGTATCTAATACAATGTCTAACACAACGTAGTTTTGTATTGTGTATTGGTCTATTCTCAATACCTTACCGTGTTTTGTTGTTGTTTCAGCAACCTTTTTTATTTTTTGTTCGTTTTCACTGACCCACACTTGAAACTTTGCGCTTTCATCCAAATTTTCAAAAATAAAGACAGGGGCTCTTGAAAGTTCTTGGCGAAAGTGTCGAACCTTGGTTCCACCACAAAGGGAAGATGCCAACATCCCTCGGTTCATTGACATGGCAAGAGTTCCCTCAATTGTGCATATTGGAACGCAAAAATCACCCTTTGCATATATTCCATCTAAAGAAAGTGGGCCAACAACAGCCATTGGGATTTTCATAAAACCAACATGGTTTTCTATTATACCTTGTAAATCCTCAGGTTTGTCAATCAATGAATTGTCATCTAGGTTTATCCCTGTATGTTTTTTTACCCAATCAATTCGAGATTGTGTATCGTTTTTTGTGTAACCCCGTGGAATTGGGGTTCCTTTTCCATTTAAATCTTCATTCATTATAATTAATTTTTGTTCTTGATAATATAAACATGAGCTCCACCCACTCTTTTACGTAAGAAACGTGGGCACCTCTAGAGAATATACAAGAAGGTATAAATCCTATCCAATAAAAAATAACGATACAAAACCTTAATTTGAACCAAGACGAACAAAGGAAAACTAAACAACTATCTTTATACAATGGTGCCTTGCCTTCTTTCTAGTAAATATTTAAGCTATCAATAGCTTAATTTAATAAAACAACAAAACTCTCTATTGAAAAACCAATGAACAACTTAACCATGTTTTTTATATAGACCTGTATTAATTGAACACATGAAACTCTACAGTAAAACTATTACTTTTGTACTTTTTTTGGGGGTTATATACGCCCAAATAAAGTTGGAGGACCTTATTCCAAAAAGACGGTCAGATACTTATGAGAAAACAGAGAAATACTATAATGAAGGGCAAACAAACGACAGGTTTAAGCACAATCAACTTTTTTCAGCCAGTTTTTCCTTTTATAGGGGCGCACCGATATCAACCTACTCGTATACAAACATCTTTAGCTACGATATTCGTGAAGACCTTCTTGCAGATGTTAAAATTCATGGGAGGTTTTTTAAGGGCGCATACAACAATCTTTGGGGTAATGATATATATAATGAACCACACATAGCAATGGACGCAGGATTAAAATACTCCCCCTTTAACAATGGCCTTATTGATGTTAATGCCAGGACAAATCACCACCCAGGCTGGAGCGGTCAATCTGTTTATCTATCTATACTAGGAATTAGAATTAAAAGACTATATAGTTCAAAATCTTACCATGATTATGAAGGCCCATTTAATTTAGATTAATATTTAATTTATCCTTAAAACAAGTATGATATCTTTCCAAAAAAGCTTAAAGTTTTTAATTTACTTATATGGTATTAACCAACTACTATCTAGCCCGACAGGTACCCCATCAGAATCTGACTCTTTATTAAAAAAGAACGAGAATCGCCTATTCAACATTCATCAATTAACATATTCGGGTGAAAATGCAGAAGCATATTTTTCAATGGATGGTGAGAGCTTAGTGTTTCAATCCCATGATGGAGACACGCTTTGCGATCAAATATACATAATGGACATTTCTACAAAAGAAAGGCGCATGGTATCAACCGGGGAAGGCGTTACAACGTGCGCCTTTTTTGAATATCCAGATTGTAAAAACATAATATACTCCTCAACGCATCACGGAAATAAAAATTGTCCAAAAAAACCAGATTTTAGTAATGGGTATGTATGGAAACTTCATGATCATTATGACATCTTTCATTGTTCCATAGATGGCAAAAACCTTACACAATTGACAAAAAGCAAAGGGTATGATGCTGAGGCAACAGTGGCTTTTAATGGTAGTAAAATAATATATACTTCTATAATGGGGGGTGATTTGGATATCTGGTCAATGAACCTTGATGGAACAGAGAAAAGTCAATTAACTAATCGTTTAGGATATGATGGCGGTGCTTTTTTCAATAGACAGGCAACAAAAATTGTTTGGCGGGCATATTATCCACAAACTCCCGAAGAAATAGCTGAATATAAAAATCTTTTATTTCGAAATGAAATCAGACCCATGGCCTTACAGGTTTGGGTTATGGATTCAGATGGTTCAAATAAAATCCAGGTTACCAGAAACAAAGCTGCAAATTTTGGTCCATATTTTTTTCCTGATGGAGACAGAATTATTTTTTCTTCAAACCTCCACGATTCAAAAGGTAGAGATTTTGATCTTTATGCAATAAACCTTGACGGGTCAGGCCTAGAAAGAATAACTTTTTTTAATGGTTTTGATGGGTTTCCTATGTTTAGCCCTGATGGTAAATATTTAGTTTTTTCTTCAAATAGAAATCAAAAAAAGAGAGGAGACACAAATCTGTTTATAGCAGAGTGGAAGTACAAATGAAGCAATTTATTTATATTTATGTTTTTATTTCAGTTTTATTAGGGCGGTCTGTAGAAGAAGACCTTGCATATCGTTTAGTTATTGATAAACTCAACGATGCAATTCCTGAAAAGTTTGTTCGAGCTGCTTTTTCTAATGAAAAAGTTGAAGTTCACAAAGAGATAGCTGACCGGTTTGCTAAACCGTATGAAAAAAAACCTTGGGATGAATACCGTAAAATATTTGTTAAAGAATCTCGAATAAAAGGTGGAGCTAAATTTTATAAAGAAAACCTAGCTTTAATAACTAGTGTTTCAAAAAAATATAATGTAGACCCTTTTATTATTGTAACAATCGCAGGGGTTGAAAGCAATTATGGTGTTCATCACTCACAATATTCAGTCTTTAATTCTTTATATTCTCAAATACATGAGATTCCTAGAAGATCAAAGTGGGCGACAAGAGAATTGGCAGAATTTTTAAAATATTGTTATAAAGATAAAATTGATACACAAAAAATAGGGGGTTCTTATGCTGGTGCCTTTGGATACGGACAGTTTATACCTTCTAGCTTTACAAGATATTCTGTTGATTTCAATGGTAATGGCATCAGAGAGCCATATGTTTGGGACGATGTTTTAGGAAGCATAGCAAACTATCTAATAATGAATGGATACAAACCGGGTAGTGTGAATTATGAAAAAACTGGAGATATATATAAAGCAGTGTTTGCATATAACCATGCTGATAATTATGTAATGGCTGTTTTAGAGTTAACAGAAAAAATCCGAGAAAGAGTTAACAACAATTAAAAATAAACAGTAAGAACTAGTTTTTTCCCTTTTCTTTCTATTTCAACAGGAACCACACTTCCTTTACTGATTTCACCCAGTCGGTCCATATATTCATATATGTCTTTTATTGTTTTGCCATTAATAGATTTTATAATATCGTCTTTTTTCATTCCTGCTTTTGCTGCAGGGCCATCTGGTTTGGATATTGCATCTATTTGAAGACCGATAGTTGAGCTTCCATATAATGGCATAATTCCAAGTGTAACGTTGAATCTTTTTGGAGTATTCATTGTTTGCTGTTTTGGACCAGAAACAGAAAAAGAAGGCCTTGTGGGAGCTCTAGACAGGTGCTGTACTAGGTCATATATAAAATCAAGAATGTTCTTTTCCCCTTTTACATTAATGTTTTTCCATACATCGTTTGGTGTATGATATTCATCATGAAACCCAGAAAAGAAAAACAATACAGGAATATCTTTATTATAAAAAGCAGCATGGTCGCTTGGGCCAAAACCTGGCAAGGATAATGAAAAATCAAGAGGCCTATTTACTTTAAGGCTATCTAATAATGGTTTAAAATATGGTGACGTACCAACCCCGCCAATTGTTGCAGAAGAATCAGTAACTCGACCTATCATATCCATATTAATCATTGTTATAATGTCTTTGATTTCTATTGATGAGTTTTCTACAAAGTATTTAGACCCCAACAAGCCTCTTTCTTCAGCGTCAAACCCTATCAACAAAACACTGCGTTTTAATTGGCTTTTTTTTGAGGATAATTTTTGAGCAAGTTCCAACAACCCAGCTGTTCCTGAGGCATTATCGTTTGCTCCTGGATGTATTAATGTTGATTCTGGTTTTCTTGAACCAGAGCCGACACCACCTTTTCCTAAATGGTCAAAATGAGCTCCAATAACAATATATTCATCTCTATACTTTCTATTTCCACTTCTGATTTGTCCTACAATATTCGCAGCGCGTGTCTTTAACAGAGAAAGATTTACAGTTACTTCCAGTAATTCTTTCTTCAAATAAAAAGAAAGACCTTTATAGGAGCTGTTCATTTTTTCTTGAAGAGACTTTCTTGACCATCCATAGTTATTAAAAAGCTTATCTGCATGCTCGTTAGATAAATGAATAGCGGGAATACCGACATTATTATATCCTTGTTTATATTGTAATGGAATCAGTTCTTTGTCTTCCACCTGGGAAACAAATATTATTCCTAAAGCTTCTTTGTCCCTTGCTACTAGCATTTTTTTATGTAGTGCAGAATGAGGTGTAAAGGATGAGTGTTGGTTATCTCTTTCTGGGCTGCTTCTCATTACAACGACCCACTTACCTTTTACATCAAGATTTTCATAATCATTCCATATTAAATTTTTTTCGTTAATATCAAAACCATATCCTGCAAAAACCATTGAGCCGGAACCAATAGTGTTTGAAGAAAAAGATAGCGGCATATAATCTTTTTCTGGGGCTAGAGTATCATTGTTAATTATAACTTGGTTAACCCCAACCATTTCTATCCCTGTTATAATATCAAAAGGTTGAACAAAACCACTTTTCATACCTGGTTTTATGCCGTATGATTTAAATTGTTTAATAATATATGATATAACATCTTTTGACCCTCTTGAACCAGGATATCGACCTTCTTTATTATCATGAGATAGAAATCT
>MDTA01144408.1_pt1 | contig 16604 bp, 18 predicted proteins | sample 811151 | NCBI WGS metagenome assembly MDTA01 (sample SAMN05326648, study PRJNA326480) | marine metagenome | isolation source: seawater | place: Indian Ocean: South | collected 2010 | reverse complement strand
CGAAGATCTATTACACGATGTGGTCCCGGGCCCGGATCCTTGCCCGCCATCAGGCCTTTCTTGATCTCGGGCTCGAGTCGCCCTACGACGACAGCTGGTTCGAACGTCCCGACAAGGACGACCAGATCACCACCAGAATCCCGATCGATGGCTTCACCCACGTCCGCCGTGATGGGCTGCTCGCTCACGCGACCCAGATCGATCCGGCGTCTGCGTTCTGGTTCGGACTTCCTGAGGAAGTCGACCAGCAGGTCCACCCGTTCGACGACTATCTCCTGGCCGTCGGCCCTGAGGGTGCCGTCATGCCCGAAGACGATCTGTTCGCCGGTTTGCGTCCGACGTCCGTGCCAACATGAGCGCCATGCTCTCGCCCGAATGGTTCGAGGCAGCCGCTCCCGTGCTCGCTGCACTACCGCCTGCCGGTGACACCTCGGCGACTGTGCAGTACGCCGTGTCGTCGTCTCCCGATGGCAAGGTCACCTTCCATGCCGTCATCGAAGGCGGCGTGGTCGCCGAGTTCGCCGTCGGCAAGGGAACCGATCCCGATGTCGTGGTGTCCTGCAGCTACGACGCCTTCACCGGCGTGCTTGACGGCACCACGACGGCCGACGCGGCGTTCATGGACGGGTCGTTCAAGGTCGAAGGCGACCACAAGGCCTGGCTGATCGACCTGCGCGACGTGCGGGCCGCGGTGTTCGGCGCGCTGGCGGCGCTCCACTGACTCAGAGCGCGGCGCGCTGTGCGTCGCGAAGTGCGCGATAGCCGATCAAGGTCACCCCGAGACCTTCGAGGCGAGCATGGAGTTCGCGATCGGTCAGGACGGCGAGGTCGTCGAAGCGGCCTGCTGCGGACGGGTCGATTGCTCGGATCTCCTCGGTGGCCAGCGCCGGCGCAAAGGCGACTTCGGTGACGCCGGGGGCGAGATCGGCCAGCACGGCCTCGAGATGGGCTCGAGTACCGCCCCGAACGAGCCGGAAGTGATCCGGTATCGACACGCCCTCTTCGGTGGCGAGGCGGCGGAACGGAAAGCCGGCGGTGGTTTCGGCGTCGCCGGATTCGAGTCGGATCGGGAGCTCGGTCTCGACGGCGATATCGAGCAAGACGTCGAAGAACTCGGGGCGTTGCTGCATCGCCAAGAGGTGAGTGGTGAGGTGGGTTGGTTCGACCCCCCAACTGATCGCCCGCTCGACCTGGGCTCGGCATTCGCGGCGGACCTCGTCGATGTCGGCGTGGTCCCAGAGATCCTCCGGGGTGCGGGGGAACCCGCCGTCGCCGTCGAGAAGGCTCGGTGCGTGGGTGAGCGGTGCCCAACGGAAGCTTTCGAGCTCGGCGTTGAGGGTCAGATGGATGCCTACATCGAGGTCGTCGGCGTTGGCCAGGTGGTCGGCCGCATGGCGAGCCCATGGCCCAGTCATCATCAGCGTCGCTGTCGTGGCACAGCCATCCCGAAGGGCGCTCAGACCCGCTGCTGTCGCTGCGTGTGTGGACCCCATGAGGTCGGCAGACAGGATCAGGAGCCGGTCGTCGTTGTTGTGGCCGAGCGCCTGTGCGAGTGAGGTCACGTTGCGACGTTAACCGAGGGGCACATCAGGGCCACCGCACACCCCCCAGAGCCCGATGCCGGCCCGGAAGGCATCGTTCTCTGCGTTCTCGAAGAGCTCGCGGTAGAAGCTGTTGGGCTCGTAGATCATCACGCCGGCATATCCCCGCTCAAGCAGATCGAGGTTGATGAAGAGTTGGTCGGAGCTGCGAACGACGTAGGCGAGGAGTCGGTCGTACTGATCTCGGCTTTCGATGTCGCGGACCAGGGTGACCTCGGTTCCCTCTGGCAGGAGCGAGGTGAGATAGGCGGCGGATTCCTTGCCGTAGCACTGCTCGGAGCGGTTCACGGCCACGGACTCGGGCGTGTCGATCCCGAGGAGACGCACCCGTTCGCGGTTGCCGATGATGGCGACCACGATCGTGTCGCCGTCGACCACTCGCTCGACGATGGCATTCGTCTCTTCATGCTCGTGATCGGGAGTGGCGGCGCCCGAAGCGCTGCCGGCCGTGTCGGCGCTGCAGGCGGTAGCGAGCAACGACAACGCAGCCACGGCCAGAAGACGACGCACGACGCCAGTGTGGTGGCCTGCGCGCTGAACGGCGACGTCAGGCAGCGTCGGCGAGCGGAAGGGTGGGCTGTTCGATCGGCGGACCGACGAGATCGGTGAGCTCGGGTGCGGCCTCGTCGGCGGCCTCGGCCCGTTTTTTCTCGATGGAACGAAGGACAGCACGAGCGTTGGCAACGCCCTGCAGCCCCTGAGCCCGAGTGGCCTGATCCAGACGCCAAGCGGGGCGGGAATCGATGAGGAGGAGCTGGTTGGTCATGGGTTCATCTTGCCGAGGGGGTGTGACACCGTCGGGCGTGAGGTGTCAGGATGCGCCTCATGCAGCGCTTCGGTATGACCGTTCCCTTCGATGGACAGCAGCTCCACGAGCAGCGAGACCGTTTCGAACGACTCGAACGGCTGGGCTACACCGACCTCTGGACCGCCGAGGCCATGGGCGCCGATGGCCTCACCCCGCTCACGCTTGGCGCCGTCTGGACCCCATCGATGCGGCTCGGTACGGCGATCCTCCCGGCGTACACGCGCGGACCGGCGCTGCTGGCCCAGTCGGTCGCCGGATTGGCATCGGCGGCACCCGGCCGTTTCGTGCTCGGCATCGGCTCGTCCTCCAACGTCATCGTGGAGCGATGGAACGGAATCCCGTTCGAGAAGCCGTTTCAGCAGACCCGCGACATGGTCCGTTTTCTCAAGGCGGCGCTCGGCGGCGAGAAGGTCACCGAGACCTACGACACCTTTGACATCAAGGGCTTCCGACTCGGCTTGGTGCCTGAGCAGCCGGTACCGATTCTCGTGGCGGCGCTTCGCGAGGGGATGTTGCGCATGGCGGGCCGAGAAAGCGACGGGGCCATCATCAACTGGCTGTCGGCCGACAACGCTGCCACCGTGTCGAACATCGTCCGGGAGGAAAATCCCGATGCTGAGATCGTCGCCCGGCTGTTCGTTGCCCCGACGCCGGATACCGAGTCGGCTCGATCGATGGGCAAGTTTGCCGCGGCGGCCTACCTGAACGTTCCGGTGTATCGGGCCTTTCACGAGTGGATGGGTCGCAGCGACGATCTGGGCGAGCACTGGGAGCAGTGGGCGGCGGGCGACCGTCAGGGTGCGCTCGAGAAGATCCCCGATCACGTGGTCGATGAGTTGATCATCCACGGCAGCTACGACGAGTGCCGGGCCCACATCCAGCGTTATGTCGACAACGGGGTGACCACGCCTGCGTTGGCGCTGTTGCCGTTCCCCGGCGTCGACATTGACGAGGCCATCGAGGGGCTTGCCCCGAGGGTGTGAGGCGAGGGGCTTGCCCCGAGGGTCACTGCGGTCCGGTGGCGGCGTGGCGAAGGTGGTCGGTGAGATCGGCGAGGGAGCTGTGGGCATTGAGCCCGCTGGTCGATGGCATCACATAGACGGGGGAGCCACCCAGGTCGGACTCCTGCCAGCCCGGCGTTGCCGTTCGGTCGGCTGCGGCTCGCCAGCCAGCGAGCCCGACGAAACACACCGCCTCGGGACGTAGCCACGCACACAGTTGCTCGACCCGTGCGAGGCCGGTCCGGTACTCGTCGGTGGTGAGTTCGTCGGCTCGGGGTGTGGCCCGCTTCACGAGGTCGGTCATGCCCATGCCGTGGTGGGCAAGGGCATGTCGAGGTTCGCGGTTGACGGTGGCGATACCGGCGTCGAGCGCGGCCGGCCAGAAACGGTTGCCGGGGCGTCCGAACCCCACGAGCGTCTCAGCGGAGTACACGCTCGGGTTCAGCCCGCAGATCAGCAAGCGCATCCCAGGGCCGATGATGTCGGGAAGGGTGAGAGCTCGGCGAGCGGTGATGTCGATGACACCAACCTGGTCATCTTCTCGGATTGTGAGCGCTTCGATGTCGAAGCCCGCACCCTCGACCACGGTGCGAAGGAAGTCGGGCCGCCAGCCGGTGAAGCGGCGACCACCCATCGGATCCGTCTCAAGCGGGGTGAGATCCTGATCGCCGGCGAAGAACTGGAGTTCGATCGGCCCGCCGACCTTGACGACTCGGTGTAGTTCGGCGAGGGCCATCGGTAGGAGAGGGCGGTCGACGTGAACATAGACCTTGATGCCGAGCGCACCGGCGATCGATTCGGTGGCGAACGGAAGACCATCAGCGGCTGCCCGCACGGGAACGGCCCCGGGGGCGTGGTCGGGAAGGAGTTGGAGCATCTCGGCGACCGGGTCGAGTCCGATCACGGTGCCGGGCAACTCGGGGATCAAGAGCCCTGGACCACAGCCGACGTCGAGCACCGGTGCCGCCGGAATGTCGTCGAACGCCGCAGCGAGCCGTTCGGCCGGGGCGAGCGATGTTCCGACTCTGGCGTCGCGCCAGTCGACGGCCGTGCGTCGATAGATCGACGCGGTGATCGGGTCCAGGCTCACCGACTCACGAGCCCGGCAGCGTCGCTTGGAGCTTGCGCATCCCGGCGAGCCAGCGACCCCGATCGCCAGCCCGGTTGAGCTCGTAGCGCGCGACTTCGGGGTGGGGGAGTATCAGGAAGTCGTCGTTGGCCAGGCCTGCGGACACGGCCTCGGCGACCTCCTCGGGTTCGATCATTCCCATGGCCTTCACGACCTCGACCGCCAGTTCGCCGTCCGCTTCGGTCATTGGCGTGCGAACTCCCTGCGGGCACAGGCACGAGACGCCGACGCCTGCATCGCCGTGCGTGATTGCGATCCATTCAGCGAGCGCGACCGCACCGTGTTTCGTCACGGCGTACGGGGCGGTACCCAGGTTGGTGAGCAGCCCGGCTGCGGATGCGGTGATGAGGAGGTGGCCGGAGCCTCGTTGGGTCCAACGGGGGACGAGATGACGGCAGGCCTTCACGTGAGCGAGCACGTTGACGTTCCAGTTTGCGTTCCACTCGTCGTCGCCAAGTTCGACCCCACCGTTCGCCCCGATGCCGGCATTGCCCGCCCAGAGGTCGATCGGGCCGTGGTCGCGTTCGACTTGCTCGATGAGGGCGACGATCGCAGCCTCGTCGGTGACATCGATGCCCACGCCGACGCCACCGATCTCCTCTGCGACTGCGGCGGCGCCAGCGCCGTCGAGATCAGCGACGTACACGATCGACGCGCCGTCGGCGGCGAAGCGCCGAGCCATGGCTCGACCGATACCGCTTGCGGCTCCGGTGACAACGACGACTGCTCCCTGAATCTGCATGGTGCCGATCGTAGGCCCTTTGGGTCGCTCGAAGGTTTTCCACAGGAACTCGGCGATCGCGTGTCAGAGGCGTGGTCTAGGGTGCGCTCATGATGGAAACGACCGACGTGGTTTCGGTGGCCGATGCTGTCGAGTTGATCGACAGCAACCTGAAGGATCTTCAGGGACGTGAGCTTGTGTCGGCGGCCGAGGTGGCCGACCTGCTTCTCGATCTCCGCATGCTGCTTGCTGCAGCGCAGGTCGAGCCGGCCCCGATGGGGTGAACCAAACCGTTTAGGTCAGCGCGTCGGCGACCCGGCGCGCCACCGTTCCGAGCAACGCGCCCGCTGCGAGGCCTCCCGCAACGTCGGAGGCGTGGTGGATGCGAACATGGATGCGGCTGGTCGCGACAAGGCCGGCCAGCGCGTACCACGCTGCACCACCACCGTTCCGGCTCAACATGGCGGCAGCAACCACCGCCGCCGAGGCGTGACCGGAAGGGAAACTCGACGTCTTCGGCTGCCGCAGGTTGTAGGGGCGAGGCGCGTCCTGCACCGGTCGGCTCCGCTTGAACATCGACTTCACCGGCCCGTTGATCAGCGCCGACTCCACCCCGAGTGCGGCGCTGAGGGCGATGGCGATCTTGGGGTCGTTCTTTGCGATTGCCTGAGCGACGCCGAGCGTGTGCCAGAGCACCGAGAAGTCGGCCGCCTCTGAGGCGGTGTAGAAGATCCGGTCGATCACCGGGTTGCCTCGCAGGGCCTCCCAGGCATCGTCAAGAGCGTCGTCGAGTCGATCGATCGCGTCGGGCACAGGGTGAGGCTACGGCCTTCCGCAGCGGGGGAGGTGTCGGGCGAGGGAGCGAGGACGCGCTACCGGTCGGCGTCCTGGTAGGCCCCGGGTCCGGTGAACATGCCGCGGTGCCAGCGACGAGGGGTTGCGATCATGGCCCGCGGGTAGTCCTCGAACATCCAGCGTGCGAAGTTGCGACGGGTCCACGCAGTGACGCCCGTGGCCTTCAGCGCAGCGCCAGCGACGGTCGGCTTGGCCAAGAGCGGGATGAGGATCCGAGCCATACGGTCGTCGGCGACAAGTTCGCGCCGAACGTCGTCTCGGTACTGCACACAAGGTTCGCCATCGGCTAGCAGCGCCTCGGCAGCGAGTCGGCCGGTGAGGATCGCCTGTCCGATGCCCTCGCCGGTCATCGGGTCGGTGACAGCGGCGGCGTCGCCGACGAACATGGTGCGAGGTCCGGTCAGCGGCACCCGCCCGACTCGGGCGGGGATCGGCCAGGCCTTGTGGGGCCCCTCAGGCCGGGCGTCAGGGCCGAGTGCTTCGCGAATGTGGGGACGGTCGAGAAGATCAGGCCAGAGCGTCTTCATGTCGCCAACGCGGTAGTGCTTGCTGCCTCGCTGGATCCCGAAGCCGATGTTCGCCCGATTGCCCTTGAGCGGGAACGACCAGGCGTAACCCGGGAGCAGGTCCTTTTCGAACCAGACGATGAGTTCGGAGGCGGCCCTCGGGCTGACGTTCTCGAAGTACTGACGGAAGGCATGCCACTCGCCCCGGTAGCCGTCGATCGACAAGCCGAGGAACTTGCGAACAGGCGACCACATGCCGTCGGCGGCGATGACGTGCTTGGCCCGGAACGTTTCATTGTCGAAGACGAGGTCGGCCCCGTCTTCGTCGGTGGTCATTGCCGTCAGCTGCATGCCCTCGTGGATGACCGCACCATCGGTGCGGGCCATCTCGAGCATGGCGTTGTCGAGGTCGACACGGGTGGCAACTGCCGCGTGGTAGCCCTCACCTTCGGGCAGGGCGTAGCGACGCTCGGTGCCGCGGGGTGAGCGGATCACAACGTCGTCGACCCGCTGCCAGCTCGCCACTGTCGAGGGGTCGAAGCCGAGTGCTTCCAACTCGCGAAGCGCAAGTGTGGTGAGGCCGTCGCCGCAGCACTTGTCTCGAGGGAATGTCGCCCGATCGAACAGGTGGACGTCGCGGCCTGCTCGGGCCAGGAGAGCGGCCGCAGCAGTGCCAGCTGGGCCGGCACCGATGACCGCGATATCGCCATCGAAGGACGTGGGGGGCATCCCCCGAATCTACGGGACGGTCGTCGCCGGTGGCACCGTGGAGGTAGTGGTTGTCGTTCGGTCAGCCGGGTCACTCGGGCTGCCGTCACAGCGCACGCCCTCGGGCCGGTATCGGGCAAAGACGGTATCGATCTCGGTGCGGCCGTCTTCGAGATAGGTGCGGGTGCGCTCGGTGGTTACCCGTATGCACGAGACGCCCTGGCGTCGCTCGGTCTGACCGGTCTGCTCGCCCTCAACCCATTTGGTGCCGTAGAGCGTGACGGTGATCGATGTTTCGTCGGTGGTGGGCCACAGCAGGACGCCGTACGGCGTGGTGTTGAGAATTTCGAGATCGACGTTCGGGAAGTTCACGGTGGCCTCGCGGCCGTACGGATAGCGGCTGATGTAGATCGAGTGAGACTGGTAGTCGCCGAAATCGAGGCCGGCGAAGAAGGCTGCGTTGAAAAGTGTGGTGGCGTACTGGCTGATGCCGCCACCGACCGAGGTCGTGAACACGCCATTGGAGATGACCCCTGCATCGACGAACCCGTTCTCTCGGGTTCGTCGGCCGACATAGTCATTGATCGAGAACTCGCCACCGGGCTCGATGACCGCCCCCTGGGTGAGCTCGGCGATGCGCTGGATGTTGATGTTCCGGGTCTGGTTCGGCTGGTAGTTGGTCGTGAACTCGCCGATCACCTCGACGATGCCGAGCGACTTGGCCCATTCGATGCCCCGGACATCGGGATCCTCTCGTGGTCGGAGTTCAACGAGCCGCTCGCCTGCTTCCATCCCCGCCAGGATTCGCTCAGGCGTGTCGAGGGTGCAGCAGACTGCGCCAGGGGAGGAGCCGACAATACGAACGCGGCCGGCGGGGTCGACGGTGAAGGTTGGTTCGTCACCGGCATCGCCATAATCGATGAAGAGGGTCTCGACGGTCGACTGCGCAAGCTGCTCGTCAAGCGAGATCGTGGGTTCGTCGATTGTCCCGCCGAAAACAAGCCAGGAGCGAAGCGCCGACTGTGAAACACGTCGTCGCGTGATGACCCCAGGGACCCGCAGCGCGATGCCATTCTTGGTGAGGCGATGAGCCTCGGCGATGAGCTCGTCGGCCCCTCGGTCGACGGCCTCGCTGCCGATGATCGGGATCTCGATCACGGCGGTGCCGTTACCCCCGGTGATCGCTGCGTCAAGAACGAGATTGCGGAGTTCGTCGGTGTCGACGATGGGCAATGAGGCGACATCAGCTTCGACGAAGCGACCGTTGACGAGTTCGAGTTGAGGAAGACCGAAGTCGAGATCGAAGAACGAGTCGCTGCCCGCGACGACCTCGCCCAGCACGTCGACGTCGACCGTGTAGCGGACGTCAAACGAGCGGTTCCTGAAGAGTGAACCGATCCACCGGATCGGCTGTGCAATGAGGTCCGGCTGCTCTGCTGCATCGGCGAGCGCCAACTCGGCGTCGACCATCACACCGAGCTCGGCGGCGGTGATGGTGAGGGTGTTCGTGTCGTGGCGCAACTCGATCGGCCGGTCCGTGAGACGCCCGTCGGTGAGCAGTTCGGCAGCCTCGTCGATGTTGAGACGACCCACGTCGACGCCTGCGATGGAGGTGTTTCGCGCAATGTCGCCACCAAGGAGCTTGTCGTCGAGGATCCAGCCCGCGACAACCGCTGCCACGACAGCCACCACGGCCAGGAGAGCGTTGCGCATCGCCTGGAGACCTTACTGCGACACGCCCCTAGAACAGTTTCAGGTTCGGCGACTCGATGCCCCGCAACTCGTCGTAATCGACCTCAACCCAGTCGATGTCGCGATCAGCGGCGAGCACCTTCGCTTGTGGCTTGATCTCTTGGGCGACAAACACCCCCCGGACCGGCCGTAGGAGTGGATCCCGGTTGAGGAATTCGAGATAGCGCGTGAGCTGCTCGACACCGTCGATCTCTCCGCGCCGCTTGACCTCGACAGCCACGGCGATGCCCTCGGCGTCGCGACACATCAAGTCGACCGGGCCGATGTCGGTCGGGTACTCGCGGCGTACGAGCTTGAGGCCGTCCTGGATCGAGGTCGGGTCGTCAGCGAGCAGTTGCTGCAAGTGCGCCTCGACGCCGTCTTTTTGCAGACCCGGGTCGATCCCCATCTCGTGGGCGACATCGCTCAAGACGTCCTCAAAGGTAATCGTGAGCACTTCACCCTTGGGGCTGGTGACCGTCCACACGCCGGCCTCGTCATCCATGGTGAGACGGTTGGGTGCGTTCATCCAGTTGAGTGGCTTGTAGGCACCGCCATCGGCGTGGACTGCGACACAGCCGTCGGCCTTTACCATCACCAACCGGACGGCGGACGGGAGATGAGCTTGAAGTCGACCGTCGTAGTCGACGGTGCACTGAGCCACCACGAGACGCACACAGGCGACCGTAGGCGCGCACAACGGTCGGCGCGCGGCACCACTCCTGTGGAAATCGATGGTTTCAGACGCGCTCCTGGAGACGTTTGCGAATGGTCTCGCGACGCTCCTGAAGCTCTCGATACGTCATCTTCTCGACGCTGCCATCGACACCGAACGCAGCCTTCATGCCGTCGGGGTCGAAGGCGTACTCCTCCGGATCCATACCGACCTCGGCGGCGAGGCGAGCACCGTGGGTCGTGGCGAAGTACGTCGCGACATGAGCGATTTCCGCGAAAAGATCGAGATCGGGGGCAAGGCGGGCAATGGCGCCGTCCAGGAAGACCAGGTTCTTCACGAAGAGCATGAGCTCTTTGGGCATTCGGGCGCCGTAGCCCAGGAGTGCCTTCACGACCCGCTGCAGCTCCTCGGTGAGCTGATCGGGTGTCATCGTGGTCGGGTCGATGACCTCGTCGAGAAGGCCAAGATCTTGGGCGACAGCTTCGAGGTCGGTGTCGTCGGGTAGCGCGCCGAGGTCCCGCATGGCGGCGAGCTGGTCGACAGGGTTGTTCATCATGCCCCCGATCAAGAGACGGACGAACGCAAGGCGACGGGCCTCACTCATACGTCCCGTGATGCCGAAGTCAAGCAGGGCGGTTTTGCCGTCGGGGCGAACGTAGAGATTGCCGCCGTGGAGGTCGCCGTGGAAGATCCCGTGGATCAGGGCGCCTTCCATGAAGCCGATCATGCTGGCCCGCACGATCGCATGGGTGTCGACACCGTGCTCTTCGTAACGCTCCATGTCGTCGAAGCGGAAGCCGTCGAGGCGTTCCATCACCAGCACTCGACGGGTGACGAGTTCCGGGTGAGGGCGAGGCACCACGAACTGACGCTGATCGAGATCGGCGAACACCGCCGCCACATCGATCATGTTGGCGGCTTCGACTCGGAAATCGAGTTCCTCGCTGATCGTTCGGGCGAAGACCTCGACCAACGCAGGCGGGTTGGCGAGCGACGCCACCGGGATACGGCCGACGAGGAACGGCGACAACCACGCCATGACCTTGAGATCCTTATGCACGAGGTCGTCCACCGTCGGTCGCTGCACCTTGACGACGACGGGGGTGCCGTCGTGAAGGGTCGCGCCGTGGACCTGCGCGATCGACGCCGCTGCGATTGGCTCTCGTTCGAAGGTGGCAAAGACGGATTCGAGAGACGCTCCGAGGTCGGACTCGACGACTCGACGAACGAGGTGAAACGGCTCAGCCGGCACTTGGTCCCGGCAGGCGACAAATTCCTGCACCAGCTCGGTGGGGAAGATGCCCTCGCCGCTGGAGATGATCTGGCCCAACTTGATGTAGGTCGGACCGAGTGTCTCGGCGCCATGGCGCATGCGACGAGAGAGGTCGGCCCGGCTGTCGCTGCCTCCCTTGCGTCGCCCGACCAAGAACCAGGCGATCAGCGCGCCACCCAGGACTCGGACAACGGTGATCGCTCGACGGATCGGTGGCACCTTCGGCGGCCGGATCAGCGACGGCAGGCGCCGGGCGGTAGCGGCACGCAGTGCGGTGACGTCGCCACCCCAGGCGGTGGTGGCGGGATCGAGATCCCACGGCGGCGTGTCACTGAACACGCCGAATTCGAGGTCGGTGGGGGAACCGGACATGTCCCCAGTGTGGAACGGCGTCACCGGCACGCCAACGCGGGCCGGATTACTGTGCGGCGATGATCGAGATCGAGCAAGCCACGTCGATCCACATCGAAGCGGTCGGCCGGTTGTTCGATCTGTATCGGCGCTTCTATGAGTGCGATCCCGACCTCGATCTGGCGACCTCGTACATCCGGGAGCGGATCGAACGGGGCGAGTCGTTCATCCACGTCGCGACGATCGACGGCGAGGCGATCGGGTTCGTCCAGAGCTATCCGACGTTCTGTTCTGTCGACGCGATCAAACGCCACGTGCTCTACGACCTCTACGTCGACGAGAGCCATCGCGACGCCGGCGTTGGCGCCCGGCTGATGGACGCGGCTCGGGACGCAGCGATCGCCGACGGGGCGAAGCGGGTCGATCTCGAGACCGCACACGACAACGCGCCCGGTCAGCACCTCTACGAGAAGCTCGGCTACGAGCGGGTCGAAGGGTTCTTCACCTATTCACTCGAGCTCTAGCCGAGCGGTTCAGCCCACGAGACCCGGAAGGTTCAGCCCGCGAAGCTGGCGAGGGCCGCCAGAGCGGCGTCGGCAAGCTCGGGGCGGCACACCAGCAGGTCGGGCAGATAGACGTCGCGCTGGTTGTAGCGGAGTTCGCTGCCGTCGATGCGGCTGACGTGGCAACCGGCGGCCGCCGCCACGGCGACGGGGGCGCAGGAATCCCACTCGTACTGGCCGCCGCTGTGGGCGTAGATCTCGCATTCGCCGCGGATGACTGCCATCGTCTTGGCACCGGCCGAACCCATCTCGACGAGATCGGCGCCGAGCGCCTCGGCAACGTGCAGCGCGGCGGCCGGCGGTCGGCTGCGGCTGACGATCATGCGGGGTGGGGTGTTGCCCTCAGCGGGGAGCGCGGTGGGCTCGCCGGTGTGCAGGGTGAGGCCGAGGCCCGGCAGCGCGACGGCTCCGGCGATCGGAGTCTCGTCGGCGACGAGGGCCACGTGCACGGCCCAGTCGGTGCGGGGCACCTCGCTGTATTCACGAGTGCCGTCGAGCGGATCGACGATCCAGATGCGGTCGGCGTCGAGACGGGCGAGGTCGTCCTTGCCTTCCTCGCTGAGCACGGCGTCATCGGGGCGCTCCTCGGCGAGCCGACGCATCAGCAGATCGTGAGCCTGACGGTCGCCCTCGGTCTTGAGCACCGCCGGTGGCGCGTCCTCGGCGCTGAGACGAGCGCGGAGTTCGAGGAGGAGGTCGCCTGCTTCGGTGGCGAGCTGGGCGGCGAGCTGATGATCGTCGAGGGACACGCGGCGGAGACTACACGGCCGGTCTGGGGGAGCACGGCTGCCGTGTCGTCGTCACACCCTCTCAGCGGGGGACGACTCGCAGTCAGCCGCGAGTGACGGGCTTGTACTTGATGCGATGCGGACGCATGGCGTCGACACCGTGCTCACGCTTGCGGTACTCGGCGTAGTCGGTGAAGTTGCCTTCGAACCAGCGCACCTGCGACTCGCCCTCGAAGGCGACGATGTGGGTGGCGACACGGTCGAGGAACCAACGATCGTGGGACACGATCACGGCGCAGCCGGCGTAGGCCTCGATGGCATCCTCCAGTGCCCGCAGCGTGTCGATGTCGAGGTCGTTCGTCGGCTCGTCGAGAAGGAGCACATTCGCACCTTCCTTCAGCACCTTGGCCAGGTGCACACGGTTGCGCTCCCCGCCGGAGAGGTTGCTCACCAGCTTCTGCTGATCGGGGCCCTTGAAGTTGAACGACGCCACGTACGAGCGGCCGTGCATCTCCCGGCCGCCGACCTCGAGATGGTCGACACCGCCGGTGATTTCGTCGTACACCGTCTTCTCGGGATCGAGCGTTCGGTTCTGGTCGACGTATCCGAGCTGCACCGTGCTGCCGAGCTGGATCGTGCCCGAGTCGGGGGCGGCAACCGGATCGTTGGTGTCCTCGTACTCGTCGATCAGCATTTTGAACAGCGTCGACTTGCCGGCACCGTTGGCACCGATCACGCCGACGATGCCGGCGGGCGGCAGGGTGAACGAGAAATCGTCGATGAGGAGCTTGTCGCCGAAGGCCTTCGAGATGTTGCTGGCTTCGATGACGACGTCGCCCAGTCGCTTGTTGGCGGGGATGACGATCGAAAGCTCTTCTGCGCGTCCTTCGGCGGCCTTGGATTCCTCGAGCAGCTTGTCGTAGGCGGCCAAGCGGGCCTTGCCTTTCGACTGGCGAGCCTTCGGCGCCATGCGCACCCACTCGAGTTCGCGCTTGAGCGTGCGGTTTCGCTTGTCGTCGTCGCGCTTCTCCTGCGCGATGCGCGCTTCCTTCTGCTCGAGGAAGCCCGAGTAGTTGCCTTCGAAGGGGTAACCGCGGCCGTGGTCGAGCTCGAGGATCCAGCCTGCCACGTTGTCGAGGAAGTACCGATCGTGGGTCACTGCAACGACGGTGCCGGCGTAGTCCTGGAGCGTGCGCTCCAGCCAGGCGACCGACTCGGCGTCGAGATGGTTGGTGGGCTCGTCGAGGAGGAGGAGGTCGGGCTTGGCGAGGAGGAGACGGGCCATGGCGACACGTCGAACCTCGCCGCCGGAAAGGTTCTCAACGCCCCAGTCGCCGGGTGGTGTGCGGAGGGCGTCCATCGCGATCTCGACCGTGCGTTGGAGATCCCAGGCACCGGCGGCTTCGATCTTGGCTTCGAGGTCGGCCTGTTTGGCACCGAGTTTCTCGTAGTCAGCGTCGGGATCGCTCCAGGCGGCGAGCACCTTGTCGTACTCGGCAAGCATTGCCGCCGCATCGCCGGCACCGTCCATCACGTTTTCGAGGACGGTCTTGGTCGGATCGAGCTCGGGTTCCTGCTCCAACATGCCGACTGTGTAGCCCTCACCGAGCTTTGCCTCGCCGGTGTAGTCGGTGTCGATGCCGGCCATGATCTTGAGCAGTGTCGACTTGCCGGCGCCGTTCGGGCCGAGCACGCCGATCTTTGCCCCCGGGAAGAACGAAAGCGTGATGTCCTTGATCACGTCGCGGTTCGGCGGAATGAACTTGCCGACCTTGTGCATGGTGTAGATGAACTGACCTGCCATGCCTCGGAGGCTACCGAGGACGATTTGCGGTTCTGCCGGATGGCGGCGACAAGCCGAGGAAAACGGCGAGCGCCCCGGCCGAAGCCGGGGCGCTCGATCAGCGTCAGAGATGAAGACTCAGCGGCGCTTCTTGGCGGGTGCCTTCTTGGCTGGGGTCTTCGTTGCGGTCTTCTTGGCGGGTGCCTTCTTGGCTGGGGCTTTCTTGGCGGGTGCCTTCTTGGCTGGGGCTTTCTTTGCGGCCTTCTTCACTGCCTTCTTGGCGGGTGCCTTCTTGGCTGGGGTCTTCGTTGCTGCCTTCTTGGCGGGTGCCTTCTTGGCGGGTGCCTTCTTGGCTGGGGCTTTCTTTGCTGCCTTCTTCGCCGCCTTCTTTGCTGCCACGGCGGGGCCTCCCCCTTGGAGGTTCGATTCGGCCTGGGGTGCCGATTCCCCGCTCTTGCCGGTCGACGGTCCCAACGGAACGATCCCTGCATCAATGCCGCGTCGGTCGTCGTCGAAGCGGTGCACGACGAAGTCGCGGGTCTCGCCGACCGCTACGGCGTCTCGAGCACGCCGCGGGGCCGGATCGCCGAGGAGCTGAAGCGGAAGATAGACCGAGGCGTCACCGGCTCGGGCGTACGCACCGTGACTCGAGAACGACTCGACGGTCGCCGTGACGACGGCGCCGAGCGGGTTTGCACGACGGAAGGCGTTCCAGACCGCAGCAGTGTTGGCGCCAGGCTGCTTGCTGCGGGTGCTCCTCTTGGCTGCCGGCTTCTTCGACGTGGCCTTTGCCTTCGGCGACGCCGCGCTCTTCGTGTCCGGTTGTGCCTCGGTTGTTTTCTTTCGGCTGCGACCTTTCGTCGCTTTGGTCGGGGCCTTGGATGGAGGCGCGTCGGCCTCATCGGCTTGGGCTCGCGCTCGCCGACTCACGGGACCGCGCACCGGCGCCCGCGGTACGTAGACCCAGCCGACGCCAGGGATCGGCTTGCCGCCGATCAGGCGCCCCTCGTCGAAGAGCCACTCGTGGGGGCCGTGGAATTCCTGAAACGAGTCATTGCTCAGCACGACCGCGTTCGCCCGGTTGGCAACCTGCAGGATGAAGGTGTCGCCGCGGCCGATGACGCCAGCCGGAGGCGTGATGATCTCGTTGTCGTCGATCGCCTGGCGAGCGGCCTGACGTTCGCTCTTCGCGACCCGATGCTCGAACGAGGCGTCGACGATGACGGTGACCCGCTCGAAGTCGTACTCGGCGATGAACTGTGTGACCGCTTCGTCGAGTTGCTGCAGCGACGGCTCGCTGCGTCCCTCGGTGGCGATATTGGATCCGTCGACGACCGCGTGTCCGCTCGGCATGGAGGCCAGTCAACCATGTCGGTACGCTGCGCCGGTGATTCGAGCCGTGCTCTTCGACTTCGGCGGGGTGATCTTGTCGAGTCCCTTCGAGGCGTTCAACCGCTATGAGGCCGAGGTTGGCCTGCCGCTCGACACGATCCGCCGCATCAACGCGACGAACCCCGACGACAACGCGTGGGCGCACTTCGAGCGGGGCGAATACTCCGCCGCCCGATTCGTCGAGGCGTTCGAAGGCGAGGCCAGCGCGATCGGGTTCGAGGTCGACGGCTCGCGAGTGATTGCGTCGCTTCGCGGCGTGATCCGCCCGGCGATGGTCGAGGCACTGCGCCGGTGTTCGGCGAACTTCAAGACCGCGATGCTGACCAACAACTTCACGCCACCGACCAGCGAATCAGGTACCGAGGCGATGGTGTCCGATGCCGGGGTCGATGGTGATGGCGCGTCGCTTGCGGAGATCCACGACCTGTTCGACGAGATCGTCGAGTCGAGTGTGGTGGGCGTTCGAAAGCCGGAGCGGCGTTTCTACGAGATCGCGTGCGAGCGCCTCGATGTGGAGCCGAGCGAGTGTGTCTTCCTCGATGATCTCGGCATCAATCTCAAGCCCGCCAAGGCGATGGGAATGCAGACGATCAAGGTCGTTGACCCCGACATCGCGCTCGAGGAACTTGAGGCGATCATCGAGATCCCTCTGCGCTGACGCTACGGGGTGGTTCAGCTGCCGTAGTCCCAGGAGATTCGGCGCTCGATCGCAACATCGATGTAGGCCGACCCTGGCCTCGGTTCGGTTGGGAGGTCGGCTTGTGCGACCCCGCGCGCT
>MDTA01057850.1_pt1 | contig 16609 bp, 14 predicted proteins | sample 811151 | NCBI WGS metagenome assembly MDTA01 (sample SAMN05326648, study PRJNA326480) | marine metagenome | isolation source: seawater | place: Indian Ocean: South | collected 2010 | reverse complement strand
TGAAAATGTTATTCTTTCAGAAGTTGGCGAATACTTTAATTTCTTTCAAAATACTGTAATTACATTTGTAGATTCTGCTCCTATTGATGTAGCAGTCTCAAATAACCAAGTGTCAATTCTTAGACACGCAGTACCATTTTCCGAACAATTATTATTATTTTCTGACTTGACTCAGTTTGTTTTAAGAGCAGAACAATTCTTAGCCCCAGATACAGTTTCTATTGATGTAACGACACAGTTTGAGGCTAGTCTAAGAGCCAAGCCAGTAGGGGCAGGTAAATATGTTTTCTTTCCAACTAATAGAGGTAAGTTCTCTGGTGTACGAGAATACTTTGTTGACAATTCATCAAACACAAACACAGTTAATGATGCTGCTGATATTACTGCTCACATCCCATCTTATATTCAAGGCGAAGTTATTTCACTTAAAGCATCATCCAATGAAGATGCATTATTACTTCTTACTGATGATTCTGCTGACACTCTTTATGTATACAAGTATTATTGGAGTGCCACAGATAAATTACAATCAGCTTGGTCAAAATGGAAATTTGATGGAAGCTTATTGAATGTCGATTTTAACTTGTCAGAAATTTTTATTCTAATTAAAAGAGGAACAGATGTTTGTTTAGAAAAAATAAATTTATCTAAAGATGAAGCAGTTGATGTAACAGATGCTAATCATCCTATTCTATTAGATAGACGAGTAAAATTAACAAATGGTGGTACAACTACTGTACCTTATACAGATTCAAATACTATTTATGTTAGACAAGATGGACAACAAATAACACAATCTCAAGTAGCAACTGCTTTAGCTGCTAATAAAGTTGTTTATGCAGGTATACCTTTTACATTTAAATATGAGTTCTCTGAACAAGTAATTAAAAGAGACAATGCTCCAATAACTATTGGTAGGTTGTCAATTAAGAACTGGAACATTGTATATAACGATAGTGGTTTCTTTGAGTGTAAAGTAACACCAGATAAACGAACAGCAAAAACTAGGCGATTTACTGGTAGAAATATTGGTAGCTTGAACAATGTGATAGGAAAGGTGTCAATAGATAGTGGTACTTTTTCTTTTCCAGTTTTATCTAGAGCAGACTCTGTAAAAGTTGAACTTGAAAGTAATAGCTTTCTCCCTTGCATATTTCAGTCTGCTGAGTGGGAGGGTTTCTATACTCTGCGTTCTAGGAGATTGTAATGGCTCACTACAGACCAAGTTGTCTTGAGGATATTAACAGACTAGCCCCAGATGTAAGACAAGCAGATAGAGATGAAGTAATGGCATCTCACGGATTAGAACCTTTACCTGCTTTGGCTTATTGTATGGGTTCATCTGAAGAATCAAATACAATGATTGATGATAATAAGGACATTATAGGAATGTTCGGTGTAGCTAAGTTCGGTGAACTTGGTGTTCCGTGGATGTTGTCTAGCGAAAGAATTTATCAAAAGAAAATAGCCAGACAGTTTCTTATTCAAAGTAAACAATGGATTGACTCTACTATGTTAAGGTATATGATACTAACTAATTTTGTTAGTGCTGATAATACTAAAGCAATAAAATGGTTAAAGTACTTAGGATTTTCTTTTGTTAATTTAGATAAAGAACACGGAGTAGGTAAAAAACCATTCTATGAATTTGTAAAGATAAGGAGTTAATTTATATGTGTTTTGCAGCAATAGGAGGATTGTTTTTAGGAGCAGGTGCATCTACAGCAGCAGCAACATCTTTAGGAGTAACTATTGTAGGTGGAGTTGTTTCTACTGGTATGACCTTGATGACACAGTATCAAGGATACCAAGATAAAAAAGTAGCAGCACAGTTTCAACAACAACAATTTGATGCAAATAAAGTCCTTGTACAACAAGCTATGCTTACTGAAAGCAGAGGAATTATAGAAAGACAAAGACAAGAAGATTTAAGAGCATCTCAGCTACTAAGAGAAAATAAAATTAAAGAGGCTCAGACTATGGGTACTTTCTTAGCAGCAGGAGGAGACTCTGGTGTTGCAGGTCTTTCAGAAGTTTTACTACTTGCTGATATAGAAAGAATGTCACTTAACAACGAGCAAACAATTAACAGAAACTTTGAGTATGTAAATAAAGACCTACAAAATAGAAATGAGGGTATTTATCAAAAAGCTATTGGAAGAATACAAAGTGTACCTCAAGGAGTTATGCCTAGTCTTACAAATACAATTGTTGGTACTGGATTACAAATAGGAGGAGATTTATTTGCAAGTTATGATAAATATATGGAAAGAACTGGTGGATATTTACCAGATGTATATAATACTGGAGGTAAATAGATATGGCTAGAACAATTGTAAATAGAAGAAACTTAGCAAATTTTGGTGGTAACATACAACCTGCAGCTACACCAATAGATACATATTATCGCCCAGTAAAACAAACACCACCAGAAAATGAAGCAGTAGCAGGAATTATTAGTGCGTTAAAAATGGTTAATCCTGCTTTAGAAAAATATGGAGATAGAGTTGCAAAAGTTGCTTCTGATACAGAATTTGCAGCAGGGCAAAAAGAATATGATTTAATGTCTCCAGAAGACAGAAAGAAAGCTTTAGCTGATATTAAAAGTGGTAAGATGAGTGAAGTCGAATCTCCGTTTTGGGTACGAGGGTTTGCTAAAAATCTATTAGCTTCTGAAGCTTATAAGTTTGGAGAGTCTTTAGCAATTGATTATGAGAAACAAAAGAATGAAGTTACTGCTGATGGTAATTCTCTTTTTAATTGGATGGCAACTAAAAAAGCAGAGTTTATAAAAGCCAATGGATTAGAGGGCTTTGCACCAGATGTTTTAGAGTCACACTTTATGACTCCAGTTAGACAGTTTGAACAAAACACACTTCAGAAACATACAGCTTTTAGAGTTAAACAAATAAAAAACCAAAACGATGCAAATTTTCGTGAGAGTTTAGTTGCACCAACAGATGGTTTTGTAAATCATATAGAAGTTGTTGATGATAAACTTCAAAGAGACACACTTACTGGAGAATTTATCAAAGCTACTAATTTTAAGATTCAAACTTATATAGATGAGGGAAACGACCCTAAGAAAACTCTTGATGGAGTTGAGCAGATGTTTAAGGATAAAATAAGAGAAGAATACAAAGAGGGTAATACAGAATTAGCTGAACATATTTATAGAAAAGGATTATTGGAAATAAAAGGTAAAGAGGGAAAATTTGGTGACTATAAAAGAGATACATTAGAACAATGGTGGGAGTCTGTTAAAGAAGATGAACTTAATCAATCATCTAAAAGAATTGAGAATGAAAGAAAAATAAGAAAAGAAAAAATGAGAAAGGATTCTCAAAAAATAAGAGAATTTATTCAAAGTTCAGAAGAGGACTTTAATCCAATAACATTTGGTAAAGATGAAAGAGTACCACAAGATTTACGAGATGGATGGAATTTTATTTCTAATAATGAAACAGAATATGGTTCATCAAATCTTGTGCAATTATCTAATGACATTCAAAATAAAATAACAGCTTATGATGACACAGAGAAAATTGATGCAATTACCAAAGCCTTAGTAGAAACACACGATTATGAAGAAGCTGATGAGTTACTGGAAGCTGCGAGGGCAAAAAATAATGTTACCCCATCAACTTATTCTAATTTTAAAATTTTAATAGATAAAGCAAAAAAAGATGTATATGATGTAATTGACCCAGATAAAACTTTAGATAAAATGATTAAAGATATGACAAGGTCTGAAGAAGCTACCTTTGGCAGAGAAAGTTATGACCACGAACATTTTGAGTATGCAGCAGACATTCGTAATAAGGCTAGAAAATTAGCACTTGACCTTAAAAAACAAGTAGCAGATGGAACAAAAACCGAAGGAGAAGCTACTGTTGAATTTGGTAAAAGTATTAATGCTTTTAAACAAGCACATAAAGCCAATCTAGAGTTTGTAAAACAAAAAGATATACTAGAAAAAAAGAAAGACTATTTTTGGGAAAACACAAATTTAGGAATACAAAAGCAGGATTATAGTAGTCTTTTTCAACGAGCAGACAGATATCGTAAAGCTAGAAAACAAAAAATTATCTTAGAATCTCAAGGACAACAAAATACTCACGAATATTCAAATGTTCTTCATAATATGAAAATGTTTGAAAATGGATTTCGTAGAAATAAATTTTATAAAAATATGGTTTCTAATAGGCAAGATAAAAATAATACAATAGATGTATTAAATCAACAAATAGTAGCCCTTGATAAAAATCAGCCTCTTGCTTCTGGAGACCCAAGAGACCAATATCAACTTAAAAATTTAGATGTATCAATAGACGATTTTTTAAGAGCAATAAGTGCATATCAACAAGCAAACCCACAATAAGGAGTAATTATGTCTGACGATGAATTGACACTAGAAGAATTAGAAGAAATGGATGAAATCAGTAGAACTAGCGAGATATCTCGAAACAGAGTTTTACAAGAAGACTCTCCTTTTCTTGATACAGTAGCAGATGTTACTTCTGGTGCAGCAAGAGGTGTTCTTAAAGCTGCTGATGAAACTATTGATTTTGGTTTTTCTACCTTAGATTCTGGAGTAGAGTTAGTACAAAAGTATATTTTTGGTGATGAAGATGCAGATGGTTTTATGGATGACTTAGCTGCAGGACAAAATATTGCAGGAGTATCTGATTGGATTGATGCTCCTAGTTCAACAGCAGGACAAGTTGCTCAAGACTTAACTCAATTTATTGGTGGTTATATTTTGCCAGGGGGTGTAGCTTTAAAGACTGCAAAAGCAGGAACAAAAGCTGCTAGATATTTTGGTGCTAAGAAACCATTAAAAGGTAGTGACTTTGAAACAGTTCAAAAACTAGGTAAGATAACTGGTAAGGGTATTAACAAAGCTGCAAAAGCAGTAGAGAAAGGTTTAGATAATAGAGTAGGCAGTAGTATGTTTAAATCTGCTGTATCTGCTAGTGTTGCCCACGACCCTTATGCAAAAAGATTGTCAGATATAATTCAAGAAAATCCTGCGTTAGCAAATCCAGTAAATGAATGGTTAGCATCTGACCCAACAGATGGACAAGCACTAAATAGATTTAAAGCTGCTCTCGAAGACATTGCTCTTGGTGGTATATTTGAGGGAGTACTAAAACTTGCTACAAAAGTTAAGGGAAGAGGAGCAGGTAAGGATACTGAACCAGATGCAGTAACTGATGAGGCTATAAAGAAAGACCAAGAAAAAACTGTAAAAGCTAGAGAGAAAAAAGCTGCTGAAAAACAAAAGAAATTTAAAGCTGCTGAAAAAGAACAAAAGTTAAAAGAAGAAGGTAAACCAACAGATTTAAAAAATACAAAAGAATTGTTTACTGAGAATGTAGAAAGAGGTGCAGCTAAAGATGGTATGGCAACTAGAGATTATTTAAAAACTAAAAATAAGGATTGGTTAGCTAAATCTGCTGATGAGTTAGGTATTAAATATAATACAAAAACTACAAAAAAAGAAATACTAGATAAATTAAATAAAGTTATTAAAGATACAGAAAAACTTAGAAATACTACAAAAGTAAAAGTAAAAGACACTAAAACAAGTGGTATTAAAAAAGTTGCAACACCAAAAGCTATAAATACTCAGTTAGTAGAAAATTTAAAGAAATCTATAAAAGACCCTAAGTCTTTAAAAGTTGCTCTTAGTTCTCAAAAGAATATAATGAATTTTACTAACCATATTAAAAAAGACGATAAATATCACTCAAGGTTTGCAAATGATGCATCTGATGAAATGGTTAGTGTAATTAATGAGTCTATAAAAACTTTAGCACCTACCTTAAAAGGTATAAAAAATAAACAAAGTATAGAAGAGGCTTTTCAAGAGTCTGCTAAGTTTTTACAAGATATGACTGGAACTAAAGCAAAGGACTGGGAAAAGATTGCATACACTTATGGAAAAGGAATTGAACAAGCACAATCTGCTCTTATTGGTATACAATCAAAAATTGCAAACCAGTTAAATACTTTAAAAAATATTTCTAAAGCTGACTCTGCTGCAAAAAATGCTAATGAAAAATTATTATTAGAAAGAAAATTTATTGAAGAGACTGAAGCTTTACAAAAATATCTTGCTGCATCTAAAATGATACAAGCCCCTATTGGTAGAGCATTAAGAATGCAGAGAGAAAAAATTATGGACACAGATTCTATAATTACTGGATTTAAAGCTGCTGAAGATGCGTTAGGAGGAAAAGCAGCATTAAAGAAATTTAAATTTGCTTTAGCTAACTCATCTTCTAATATGAGAGACTTTGGTAAAAATATGAAACTACTAGAACCTAGTGGTCTACATAAAAGCCAAGCAGTATTGTCAGAGTTATTTAGAAGTATGATTCTGTTTAACTTTAAAACACATATAACTAATACTTTATCTGGTCTTGTTGAAACTGGATTTGTTCCGTTGGAAAAAAAAGTAGGAGCAATAGCTGCAAGAGTATTTGGGCAAATTAGTGCTGCTGAATACAAGCAGTTATCAAATCAAATAAAAGCACACTATATGGGAGTATCTCTAGCTAAGAAACAAGCTTACTATTATGCCAAACAAGCTTTCAAGAATGAGAGAAATATTCTTGACCCTTTAAATAGACAGCTTGAGCATCAAGACATTAACAAACTTACCTCTGAATATCTAAATATCTCAAAAGGTAAGCTAGGCTCATTTGTGGACAGTATTGGAAAAACAACCAGAGGGTCACTAAGACTATTAGGTTCTGAGGATGAATTTATTAAGCAAATTAATTATCGTGCTAAGATATTCTCAGATGGTTACCTTGAGGGCTTAGAAATGGGTCAAAAAGGTGAAGCTTTAAAAAAATATGCATTAAAAAAAGTAGATGATGCGTTTGATGCAAATGGTATGGCTACAAACAAAGAAGCTTTGCAATATGCTAGACAAATTACTTTTACTGAAGATTTAGAAATATCTTTATTTAAAAATATACAACGACTAGCTAATCAAACACCTGCATTACAATTGTTTTTACCTTTTGTTAGAACACCAAGTAACTTAATTATTAGAGCAGCCCAAAGAAGTGGACCTCTAGGTTTATTAAGTAAAAGAATGAGAAATGATATACTTAATGGTACACCAGAGCAAAAAGCTTTAGCTATTGGTAGATTGACTACTTCATCAGCAATTGGCTTTGGTATCTTTTCTCTTATATCAGAGGGAAGAATAACTGCAGGAGGACCACCAGACCCACAACAGAATAGATTATGGAGAATGGCAGGTAATCAACCTTACTCAATAAGAGTGGGAGGTAACTGGATTGGATACAATAGGCTTGACCCATTATTTATGCCAGTTGGTGCATTAGCAAACCTAGCAGAGGCTCAAGACTTTGATGCATCAGAAGATGCTGCTGCTGCCGTTATATATGGCTTGTCTTCTGTCTTACAAGATAAGGCATATTTTCAAGGTATAACAAATTTACTTAGTGCTATCTCTGAATCAAATCCAGATAGAATTTCAGATATGACATCTTTTGGAGAAAATCTAGTTGCATCATTTGTTCCTGCTGCACCACAACAATTAACTGAAATGTTCTTTAGTAGTAGTTATAATGAGTATGGGTTTGAAGAAACTGAATATGCTCCTTTAAGAGAAGCTATTGGTTTAACTGATAAAATACGCAGAAGACTTCCTAGAATAAACGAAAATCTACCAGTAAAATATAATTGGTTAACTGGTAAACCTTTATTAAACTATGACCCTATGTCAACTGGCTTTCCAGTAAAACCAGATGATTTTTCAGATGAAATATCAACAGAACTACTTGATTTAAATTATGGATTTCAAGGAGTTCCAAAGACAATAAATAAAGTCGAATTAAATAGTCAAGAATTTTCTGACTTTAATAGATTTATGGGCACAGTAAAAATTGATGGAAGAACATTACTTCAAAGTGTGAAAAGAGCAATGGATAATTCTAAGTATAGAAAAGGTGACCCAGATAGAATTTATGATGGGATGTTTGCATCTCCAGAAATAAAAGTTATATCTGAGATTTTTTCTAAATATAGAAGTGCTGCAAAAGTAGAGTTAATGAAAAAACATCCAGAATTAAGACAGAAGATATTTCTTTCAAAAAGAAGTAAAGCTACTGGAAGAAATTATCTAGAAGAATTTTTAGAGTCAAATAGGTAAGGAGCAATATGACATTATTATCAATCAAAGAAATCACATCTAATGGTGACCCTGCACAAGATATATCGTTTAACTTTAGTTATCTAAACCAAAGCGATATTAAAGTCTTTGTAGGTGGTGTAGAAAAGACTAGACCTGCTGATTGGGATTTTACAGATGCAAATACAATTGATTTTGTATCTCATCCACCCAACGGAACAGCCATAAGAATTGAGAGACAAACCCCTAACGCAAGTCGAGTTGTTGATTTCCAAGATGGTTCTGTTCTCTCAGAGTCAGACCTTGATAATTCTGCAGACCAAATCTTCTTTATTGCTCAAGAAGCTGTTGATAAGGCTAACTCATCTATTATCAAAAACTCTCAGAATAACTGGGAGGGTGGTGGAGCAAGACTTGCAAACCTTGCTGACCCAGTAAACCCACAAGATGCAGCAACTAAAGCATCGGTTAGTGCAATTGTAACAACAGAAGTGTCTACGGCTCAAGCTGCAGCAACTGCTGCTCAAGCTGCTGAAACAAATGCAGAAACTGCTGAAACTGGAGCAAACACAGCTAAGACTGGAGCAGAGACAGCAAAGACTGCTGCCGAAGCTGCACAAACGGCTGCTGAACAAGCAGAGGCAGATACTCTGCAAATTAAAGCAGATATACAAACTATTCAACAAAATATTAACACAAACTTTGGTGCTTCAAATTTACCAAGTAGTTTAACTGGTTTTGGAGGACAGTTCTTAGAAGTTAAGAGTGATGAAAGTGGTTACCAGTTTGTTAGTTCTGTTGCAAAACCAAAGTTTTATGGACTAAAGTTAACTAATGGTCAACTTAATCAAACGACATCTGGTAGTTCTGGTAACTTTAATACTGCAGATTATGATTATCATATCTTGTCTGAAAATATTTCATTTCAAATAACAAACAATACATTACAAATAGTAATACCATAAAGGAATAAACATATGCAAATAAATATAAATAAATTAGGTCATAGATGGAAAGGTGAGTATAACTCTTCTACTACATACGATGAGAACGATGTAGTATATAAAGAGGGTATTGTTTATATAGTAGATGCAGTCGGTAATCTAAGTGTAATGGCTAAAGGTCAACAAGATGTTTTAACAAAAGGACATCTACTTACTGGTAGTACTTCTGTTGGTGGTGTAAAGCAACAAGTATTACATTCTAAAGGTAACTCTGGTATTGAGTTTAGATATGGTGATGAAAGAAATACATATGCTGTTAAATCTCTTGGTGAAAAAATGTTATCTATGAGAAACATTAGTTATCCTTATAGTTATCAATCACCTAGAATATTAATGACGGATGGTACAGTTAGAACTTGGGGTCAATCACATAATGATGGAAGACACGGCTTTGGTAATGCAGGTAACAATACTGCTCACTACACAACAAAAAGAGTTGCGTTTCCAAAAGATGTAGTTATAGATAAATTATATCCACATACTACTCATCCTGCTGCAATTGATGTAAATGGATACAGTTGGGGATGGGGTGCTTACGCAGGTAATGGTTCAACTAGTGTAAATATACCAGTAAGACACGCAGACACTTTACCAGAATTAGAAAATGAAAAAATTAAGCATATAGAAACTTGTTATGCATATTATGGTACTGGTCCAGTATTTTTATTAACTGAATCTGGAAAGCTATATGCATATGGCTACAACGGCTACGGACAAGTAGGAGATGGCACAACCACTAATGTAACTACAATTAAAAGAATTGGAGAAAGCGAGTTTACTCATCCTATAACAAAAATATTATGTACAATGGCTGCAACTTATGGATGGACTGCTGTTCAAGATAGTCAAGGACAAGTATGGACAACTGGTAATCACAGTAACTATGGGTTATCACCTACTGGTACTATATTTCAAAAACAGACAAAATTTGTTGGTTCTGCGTATAGTGGTATTGTTGATATATCAGCAGAAATTGGTGACTACCACGGAGCAGGTTCTTCATACTATGGAAGTTGTTTTGTTCAAATGAGTGATGGAAAAGTTTACAATATAACTGCTAGTGGTCTTAACCAAGTTAGTTGGGGTGGAACAAATAACTATTCAAATTTCTTGTTTGCTGAAAATGTAAAAGAACATATGGCTGTGAATGGTGGCTATGGAAGAGCAATGTATATTGGTAATTCTAATGACCCTAACGGAGAAAACTCATTATATTTCAGAGGATATAATGGAGGTCATAGTCAAAATTCTAATCCTACTGGTGCTAACACTACAACTTGGGTGCCAGTTTTAGATGAAAATCTCCAACAAATAAAAGCAGTTAAATTTAATATGAATGGTTCTCATTACAGTTCTCATTTCTCTGCTTTAAAAGAAGATGGCAGACTATATATGTGGGGATTTAATAACCAAGGAAGTTCTGGTATGGGAGGACCAAATACAAACACCCCTGCAAATACTGGATTACAACCTGCTATAATATCAGAACCAATTGTAGATTATCAAGTAAATGGGTACTCAAGTAGTGGAACTGGATACTGGACTGTTTTAGCCCTTGGACAAAGTGGAAAAGCTTATGTTTGTGGTTACAATAACTATGGGGCTGCAAATAATCCAAACGGAAACTATTACACATTTCAACCAATTAGATATTAATCGTAGTAAAAAAAGGAGCAAATTATGACTACTATTAGCCTTGGAAAAGTAGCTTTCTCTTGGAAAGGAGATTACTCTTCCTCAACAACTTACAACGCACAAGATGTTGTTAATTATAATGGAGATGCGTATGTTTGTACTGTAGACAGCACTACAAATTTAACACCAAGCACTCTTTCAAATACAACTAGTCCACAGACTGTAAATATAACAGTAAAAGTACAAGCATATTATGGTGCTAATTATTTTTATATAGATGGAATCAAACAACAAACTCTTCAGCTTTATGAGGGAAATACATATGTGTTTGATGTATCAGATTCTAGTAATGCAACACATCCACTTAAATTTTCAACAGTAAGCGATGGTACTCATAATTCTGGAACAGAATATACAACTGGTGTAACTTCTAGTGGTACTGCAGGTACTTCTAACGCAACTGTAACTATAGTAGTAGCAGCCGATGCTCCAACTCTCTACTATTATTGTGGAAATCATAGTGGTATGGGGGGTCAGATAAATACTCCAACTTATGCTACAACTACAACAAGAACAACTAATTGGAACTTATTTGCTCAAGGTGCATTAGGTGTTGGTCAAGCTTCTGGAGATTTAATTTATTTTGATGGAAGTCAATTACAAAGACTACCAACTGGTAATGCAAATCAAGTTTTAAAAATAGACTCTACTTCTTTACTTCCAGTATGGGGTTCTACAAATTATCGTAGTGGTCTTAAAGTCGCAGGGTTGCCAAATGTAGATGGTATGACATATCGTAAAGGTATGTGCGTTATGGAAGATGGTTCACTAAGGCTTTGGGGTAATCAAAATTCTTATGGTAACTTAGGTGATGGTTCGACAACAACTAGAGTATTTCCAATACAAGCTGCTATTTCTAATGCTAATGGATTTAATGGTGTAAGACTAGAATCAGATGGCTCAGTAGCTAAACATACTTTAATGCAAGGTACAAATGGTACTGCAATGATTGGAGACAATGGTCACTTATATCTATGGGGGTATAATGGTTACGGATGGCAAGGAAGAGGGTCATCTAATAATACAGAGGCAACTCCATTTGATGCAACTGCAGATTCAAACAATTCATTAAATGGAAAACAAGCATATTGGATTGCTACAAATGGTAGAGCCAATCAAAGTTATCACAACTTTATGGTTCTTTGTACTGATGGTACTGCTCACGGATGTGGAAACAATACTTACGGACAACTAGGCAATTCGAATCAAACAAACCAAAACAGATTTGGTGCAGTAAACCAGACTGCTGTTAAGTTTTGGAAAGTGTTCTCTAATGCTGACCGATATTGTTCTCACATTGCTCTTGGAGCAGTTTATGGTGACTCACTTGTAGGAGGAGGAACTGTAGGTGCAAATACAAATATTCTTACAGAAACACCAACTAAGTTTAGAGTTTATTTCTGGGGATATGCAGGTGATTATCAAAATGGTCAGAATACAAACACAAACTATTCTGTACCAACAGAAATAACTTTCTTCTACAGCAACAATCATAATGTAGTTGAATGTGTTGGCTCAAGACACTCTTGGTTTGCAAGAGATGCAGCAAATAAACTTTGGTTCTGGGGATATCCATACGCAGGACACGGAGGTACTGGAACAACTGCTACAACTGTAGCACCAACTGAAGTAGGAACAGATGTTGCTGAAATAGCTGTTTCTAGAAGTTCTAATGGTAACACTTGTGCTATGTATAGAAAAACAAATGGAGACATCTACACTTCGGGCTACAACGGCTACGGACAATTGGGGCAAGGCAACAGTAATAATTTATCTACCTTTACACAATCTACTTCTGCACCTAGTGGTATAACTAAGCTAATGTATACTGGTAGTGGAAATTATGATACTGCTGTTGCATTAACATCTAGTGGTGAGGTTTGGGCTGTTGGATACAATGGTAATAACCAATGTGGAGATGGCACAGCAACTAATAGAACTACTTGGGGTAAAATGTTAATTCAAAAAGAAATAAAAGACATATGTCCTGCAGGTTATAGTTCTGAGGGTTCTTCACATCTTTTAGCAACTGATGGAACATTATATGGAGTTGGTTATGGGGGAAATCATCAAAATGGTGATTATGGTGGTAACAACTACGCAACACCTCAACCATTTATATTCTAATGCAATTAACAAAAACATTAATAAAATTTGGAAATTCTTTTGTAAAGATACCAAAAGCTATGAAAGGGATTTGGGATAAATCTGAAAACAGATGGGGATACAAATGGCATCAATAAAAGATACACAAGCTGAACTAGTAGCCCACGAAAGAGAGTGTGCTCAAAGATACAAAGCATTTAATGATAAAATGACAAGTCTAGACAAAAGATTATGGAGGTTAGAAGCAATGATTATGGCATCCACTATTGCTATTATTACATTGTGTATTAATGTATTTATAAAAATTTAGTGTCTCATTGAGACAAAAAAGACAAGAAAGGAATATAATGTTAGCAGAATTAGCTGCTGCAAATGCAGCCTTTAGTATAATTAAACGCACAATTCGAAACGGAAAAGAGTTGTTTGAGGCAGGGGAAGCTATTGGAAAGCTAGTTCACGCACACGAAAGTGTTAGAGATAAAGCTACTAAAAGAAAAAACTCTATGCTTACTGTTATCAGTAACAAAAAAGAAAGTGACCTTGAAGAGTTTATGGCTTTAGAAAAAATGAAAAGGTATGATGCAGAACTTAAAGAGTTTATGCTTATACACGGCAGACCAAACTTATATACAGATTATATAAAATTTTGTGCAGAGGCTAGAAAAAGAAGAAAGCTTGAATTAATTCAACAGAGAGAAGCAAGACAACAACTTATAGAAACAATAGGTATAGGGCTGTTAGTTATTGGAGGAGTCGTTGCTGTCTGTTTTATAGGATATATAATATTACAAAGTCGAGGAGGATAAATGATTTTTGGAGCAATAACAAATATTATAGGTAGTGTAGTAAAAGGCTACTTTGAAACTAAGAAAGAGAAAGCAAAACAAAAACTATTACAAGTCCAAGCTGAGACAAAAATTATGGAAAAGAAAATCTCAGGGGAAATTGATTGGGATATGGAAATGGCGAAAGCAAGTGACAGTTCGTGGAAAGACGAATGGCTCACAATAATTTTTTCGATACCCCTTGTTTTACTTTTGCTAGGGCAAGAGGAAAGAGTAACAGCTTTCTTTGCAGCTTTAGAAAGAGCACCGAGTTGGTACACTTACCTGCTTGGAACAATTGTAGCTGCTTCATTCGGTATTCGTGGTGCTACTAAATTCTTTGGAAAAAAATAATGCATAAGAGAAACTATAGAAAAGAGTACGATGATTATCACGGAACTCCAGAACAAAAGAAACGCAGAGTCGGTAGAAATGCTGCTAGGCGATATGCTATTAGACAAGGTAAAGTAAGAAAGGGCGATGGTAAAGAAGTCGACCATAAGGATTTTAATACAACTAATAATAGTCCTAGTAATCTTAGAATTATGTCTAAGTCAGCTAACCGAAGCAAACAACCTAAAAGGAAAGGCTAATGAATCAAAAAAATAAATCACAGAAATTATTAGAAGACCTACACGAGGCAACTGCAATAGAACTATTAGAACGAGTGCGTTCTGGTTCTGCTAAACCTGCTGACCTTGGTGTAGCTGTAAAATTCTTAAAAGACAATGGTGTAGAAGCTATCCCAGTTGATGGTTCTACTTTAAACAAACTAATGGAAGAATTACCTTTTAATAATGATGAAGACGAACTCGAAGAAATCAAAACCCAACAAACTCATTGACTTTAGAAATTTTCTATATCTCGTTTGGAGACATCTCAACTTACCAGAGCCTACTCCAATACAGTATGATATTGCTAACTATATACAAAATGGTCCTAGACGATTAGTCATTGAAGCTTTTCGTGGTGTTGGTAAAAGTTATATTACTAGTGCCTTTGTTGTGCATCAACTGTTGATTAATCCAGAACTAAAGGTTCTTGTTGTCTCAGCCAGTAAAACTCGTTCTGATGACTTCTCTACATTTACACAGAGACTAATACACGAGATGCCTATACTTAATCATCTAAAACCTAGAGAAGAGCAAAGAGCATCTAAGATATCTTTTGATGTAGGTCCTGCATCTGCATCTCACTCTCCCTCAGTTAAGTCAGTAGGTATTACTGGACAACTAGCAGGTAGTCGTGCAGACTTAATTGTTGCTGATGATATTGAGATACCAAATAACTCTGCTACTCAAATGATGCGAGACAAACTTGGTGAATCTATAAAAGAGTTTGATGCGATTCTAAAACCAGATGGTCGCATCGTATATTTGGGTACACCACAGACAGAATTGTCAATTTATGAAGAATTACCCAATCGTGGCTATGAAATACGCATCTGGACAGCACGATACCCCTCAGAAGACGATATAAGCCGTTACAGCAGCCGTTTAGCACCTTTGCTATGTGATACTATCTCCAGAGCCAAAAAACCTCTCTGTGGGCTTCCTACAGACCCAAAAAGATTTACGGATGACGATTTGCTAGAAAGAGAGTTATCTTATGGTAAAACTGGATTTGCACTTCAGTTTATGCTCGATACTACTCTGTCAGATGTAGACAGATATCCACTAAAAGCATCGGACCTAATTGTTATGCCAATTGATAATGATAAAGCACCAGAAAAAGTTGTCTGGGGTAGAAGTCCAGTTAATGAGATAAAAGACCTAACTAATCTTTCTCAAGCAGGAGATAAGTTTTATTCACCACAAGATACTGTTGGTTCTTGGATTGACTATACTGGTTCAATTATGGCTATTGACCCATCTGGTAGAGGACAAGACGAAACTTCTTATGCTGTTATTAAAATGTTAAATGGTCAATTGTTTCTAATTGATGCAGGTGGAGTGCGTGGTGGTTACTCTAGTGAGACATTACAGAGTCTTAGTGTTATAGCTAAGAAGTATAAAGTAAATGCAGTAATAGTAGAAAGTAACTTTGGTGATGGTATGTTTACTGAATTACTAAAACCAGTACTGTATAAGATATACAATGTTAGTATAGAAGAAGTAAGACACAGTAAACAGAAAGAACTAAGGATAATAGATACACTAGAGCCAGTTCTAAATCAACATAGGTTGATTATAGACCCAAAGGTTATAGAAAAAGATTGGCAATCAGTACAGTCTTATAGTTCTGAGAAAGCACCTAAGTATACTCTTATACATCAGATGACTAGAATAACAAGAGATAGAGGTGCTCTAGTCCACGATGACCGACTAGATGCATTGTCTATGGCTGTTGCTTACTGGGTAGAACAGATTAGTGCTGATGCAGACAGAGCAATAAAAGACAGAAGAGATGAATTACTAGACATAACTCTAGAAAAGTTTGCTACTAATACTCTGTTAAAGAAAGATGAAGAAGAATATCACCAATGGATTAATTAGTGGACACAATAGGAGGGGGGCTAAAGTATATACATAGTAGTACATAGTACTATAGTATACTATAGACTACTAGTTCTGTGTCTTATCTATAGGTCAAATATTTAGTAAAAAAATGTGAAAGGGTTATACGCATAGGTTTCCGTGGCGATTCCCCCCAATGGTATGCAGGTAGGTGCTACAAAAAACAAAGCTAGGGTATATGGTAGGAATTATGCGACTGTCTCATTGAGACGCAGAGCATACGCAATGGTACTGCTTCAAAATTGTTTCTTTCTATGTCATAACATCAGTTTTTTTTGGCAGAATGAT
>MDTA01124812.1_pt1 | contig 16615 bp, 6 predicted proteins | sample 811151 | NCBI WGS metagenome assembly MDTA01 (sample SAMN05326648, study PRJNA326480) | marine metagenome | isolation source: seawater | place: Indian Ocean: South | collected 2010 | reverse complement strand
CGAAAGGATAACGTGCCGTATCTTGTCGTGGTGTCTTCGGCACAAGGTGGGAAAAATGGAAACAAAAAAATTTTTAGAGAGAGTTTTAGGTGATGGATACTATTCTGTGCTTGGTCTTGGTGAGAAAAAGGCACAGAGCTTCCACACAACTATAGACGATGTAATAGAAAAAGCTAACGAGTTGGACGCTAGAGGTGTTAATGCGTACTTCGGTTTAGCCACATTCAAAACAAGTAACGACAGAAAAGTCACAAATGTAAAGAGCTTAAGTTCTTTTTACCTAGACTTGGACTGTGGTGTTGGTAAGGAGTACAGCAGTCAGAACGAAGCTTTTCTAGACTTGAAGAGATTTATAAAAGAAACAGGATTACCTAAACCCATGTTGATAAACTCTGGTTACGGAGTGCATGTATACTGGGTGCTTACGGAGAGTGTGTCCTATGGTGAGTGGCTACCCGTGGCCCAGGGACTGAAGGATATGTGTATACAGCATAACTTGTCAGCAGATAATGGTGTAACTGCGGATGCCGCCCGTGTACTTAGAGTTCCTGGCACACGTAATCACAAGCGTGGCACACAGAAACCCGTAGGGTTTTTTGGTGTCGGAGAGTTCCGTGACGTAGCGTTTGAAGAGTTTGCGTCTCTTGTTGGTAAACAAGGTGTCAGTGTGCCTACAAAAGTGGACAACGAAGAGAACGCCTTGAAACGTGCCATGATAGACAACTCCGAGTTTGGATTTAAGAATATATTGACAAAGACTATGAAGGGCGTGGGGTGTGAACAACTAAAAAATATACTAGAGAACCAACAAGACATAAGCGAACCCTTGTGGAGGGCAGGATTATCTATAGCAAAGTTTTGTAATGACTCAGAGAAAGCCGTACATAAGATGTCTTATAGACACCCAGAGTACAGCGAACTACTAACAGACGAGAAGGTTGAACTTATTAAGGGTCCATACACGTGCGCTAAGTTTGCAGAAGAAGACCCAGAACCTTGCTCTGCCTGTCCTCATTGGGATAAAATCACATCTCCAATAGTTTTAGGGAAAAGCATAAAGCAAGCTCCGTTGTCAAAAGACGTACCTTTATATCCAGAGCCATACTTTAGAGGTGTTAATGGTGGTGTATATATGCGATTCAAGGATAAAGATGGCAACATAGAAGACAAGATGATATACCAAAACGATCTTTATGTGGTCAAACGTGTGATGGACGTAGAGGTTGGAGAAGCAATAGTCATGCGTTTACATCTACCTAAAGATGGCACACGAGAGTTTACAGTTCCTCTTACTGCTGTAACATCTAAAGAAGAACTAAGAAAAAACTTATCTATGCAGGGCATAGCTGTATTAAGGATGGATGATATTATGGCATACACAACAACATGGGTAACACAACTACAAGCAAAGAGTGTAGCGGAGGAAGCTCGTAGACAATTTGGTTGGACAGATGATGAATGTAAAGGATTTGTCTTGGGTAGCGAAGAGGTGACTTTAAAAGAGATTAAGTTTAACCCTCCGTCCACGCCCACGGCTAGCTTGTTTCCTTCATTTGAACCAAAAGGCACACTTGAGGAATGGAAAGATATAGTAAATTTTTACAACAGAGAGGACTTTGAACTACATCAGTTTGTTCTAGGTACATCGTTTGGTTCTCCATTGATGAAGTTTTCACCTATAAATTGTTCAGCCCTGCATATATACAGCAAGGAGTCAGGTGTGGGTAAAACCACAGCTATGATAGCAGGTGCATCTGTGTGGGGTAATCCAGAAGACTTGATAATGCACGAGCGAGACACGTATAACACCAAGATGAACAGGGGTGAAATATACCATAACTTGCCAATGTATATGGACGAACTTACAAATACTTCAGGTAAGGAACTATCTAATCTAGCGTACCAACTGACAGGAGGTAGACAGCGTGGACGTATGTCAGCAAGTAGTAACGTAGAACGTCACAGAGGTGAGGCATGGAAGTTACTAGCTGTCACTACAGGGAATACAAGTATGGTAGAGCGTATAAGTATTATAAAAGCCATGCCGAAAGCTGAAGCACAACGTATACTGGAGTGTCGTGTAAGCAGAATGTACTTTAAGACAAAAGAAGAAACAGACATATTTAGTTCTCGTTTGCAGAACCACTACGGACACGCAGGCAAGGTATACATTAAACACGTCATGGATAACTTAGAAGAAGTACAAAAACTAATACGACAGGTACAAGAAAAGGTAGATTCGAAAGCAGGGTTAACAGCAGAAAATAGATATTGGTCTGTGCTTGTGGCATGCACTCTCACTGGTATCATGCTAGCCAAGCGTTGTGGATTAATACAGTATGATACAAAAAAACTGTTTAACTGGGCTATAGAACGTTTGAAAGAGAACAAACGTCAGGTCGAGGACATGAGTATATCTGTAGAGGAGACACTCAATGACTACATACATGAACATTGGAGTAACGTGTTATGGATAAAAAGCACAGATGATCTACGAAAACAAGAGGGTGATGTATCTAACTTAGTTATACCCGAAGCACTACCCAGAGGTAAACTCGTGGCTCGTTACGAAACAGATTTAAAACGTGCCTATCTCGTACCTAAACCATTGAAAGCATGGTGTGGGGAACAGCAGATAAACTACAATGCGTTTGTTGGTGATTTGAAAAACAAGTTAAATGCTAAAAGAATGAAGATACGTCTTAGCAAAGGCACTCACATGAACCTACCCCCTACAGACGTTATAGCCGTGGATTGTTTGATAGATGATGAAATTAAGGCAGGGAGTCCTGAAAGCTGACGATTTGAACCCAGATGGCGTTCGTATTGTGATAGATTGGGATAACATGGTAACAAGTTCCTCTGTATTTATCCTGTGCATAGACACCCAGGCAGCTGTAAGACAAATAAAAAATATAGCAAAAACAAAGGGTTGGGATATAAAAACAAACGTCCGTGTAGAGAATAACAAATTAGGTGTTCGCATTTGGAGAATTTTGTGATAAATGTAGGGTGACAGGTTATGCTTGTCACTCTCTTTCTCTTATGTGACCATCTTCGGGTGGTCACTCTTTTTACTAAGCGAAGAAAAATTTATAGTCATCATCATATCCAAGCTCATTAAAAAATATTAGGTATCTGTTGGACGGAGATATATTCAAACCGTTGTTCCGTGCTATGTTTTTAGTGGTTCGTTTATGTCCTTCCATAGATCTATGCACGGTTTCTTGAACTATAGCGGCAAGAGGGTGCTTCTCGTTAAATTCAAATAAGTCTTCCAAAGCTGCTTCATACATGGGCATATCAAAAGTTCGCATACCGACGTAAAGATTTTTTAGTATTCTAGTTCGTTCCTTACTTACGTTTTTATCTATTCTATTCTTTTGATTATTTCTTTCTTGTTTAATTATATATTCTGCTGGTGAAAAACCAAATACAACTCCTGCCAACTCTGCAGCACTTGGATCTCCATATATAACATCTCCTCGTCTACTCATGTAGCCTTCTCTAGCTATACGCCCAAACGTTCCTTGCCAAAACTTTGTTAAACCTGCTGGCATAAAGTTTTCAACTCCACGCTCTAATTGACCGTCTTTTATATCGTTCCCTGCCCTTATAAAACGTTGCACAGTGCTAAAAGCAGGACCTCCCATGTAAAACAATATGTTTTCTTCTAAAGAGGCATCAGAGTTAAATCTGTTTTCTTGAATCAATAAACCTGTCAAACGAGTTCTACTGGCTATATCTATGCCTGTAGCTAGATTTATTGCCCCTTTAAACCACTCTTCACCAACAGATTTTCGCACCAATGTGTCAAAATCATCTTCATCATCCTCTAATAGTAGCATGTTAAATGCCATCTCTATGGCTCCGTATAGAGGCAGACCATGTACCCCTGCGAACAACAAGGCTGATCCATGCACACCTGCTAACTGCTTAAAGGCTATATAACGTTCTCCTGGAGTAAGTTCTTTGTTTGCTACTTCTCTCGCTGCTTGGATCATTGTTGTATACATTCTGAGACCAAAACTTTTATACATCATAGCCACACGTCCAAAACTTTGTTGTGCAAGCCTAGGTGCTGTTTCAAGAACTGTGCCTCCATTTAATCTTTGCGTATCTTCTATAGATTTATTTACAGCTGCATCTATGAGTTCAGGGTACTTTTCTTGTGCTAACTTAAATACTTTGTGAAACTCGTATTTTTCTTTTTTAATTCTTGGTTCTTTCTTCTCTACAGCTTTTCTAAGTGCTAGTTCATATGTGGCTAGCAGTGTTGACTGTCTGTTAAGACGTTCAGCTGTATTAAACATATATGCAGATAAACCCATAGTTATATTATGAAGTCTAGAAGCAGGACTAAGATTTTTCATACGTTCAGCTCTACCTGCTTCTCCCAACCCCAATGACTCTAACACCCATGATCTAGTTAATTGTCCACGAGCATCTGCTTCTTTTACAAGAGGGGCAAATGCCTCCATCTTTCTTTTTTCACCCTCCTGTAGTTTTCTGTTTCCTCTACCAAGTTTTTTAGAAAACAATTTAGGCACTTCATCTCGCACAGTGTACGTTAAAACTTCGTTACCATCTGCGTCTTTTGTACGCCCTATGTTGTAATAGGAAGTTAAATCTACCTTACCATTACTTGTTACGGCATAAGCATCTCTTAACGCACCTGCACTTCTTGTATATCCATGTTCAGCACCTATAAAAGGATATACCATCAAAGGTATCTGAGATAAGTTCACTATGGCAGAGGAAGCATTGAAACCTATTGTATATACAAAGGCAGTTTGGTTTGCTGTTCTAGCTATGGCTTCGTGAGTTTTACTGTCAGGTCCTTTTCTAGCAAACTCTGTTCTTCGTAGTAACTCTTGTCCCACACGTATTCTACTTGGTAGTAACACCCCTGTATCAGAAGATATACCTATACGTTGCCCTAAAGTTCTTTCTTTAAAGGGTTCGTTTTGTATTTCTTTTATCCTTTTACGCACATCTGCTTCTAGCCCACGTATCTCTTTACCTTTCTGAAGCTGTATGACCTGCCTAGATAAAGTAAATCCCTTATCTCTAAAGGCGTGTAAAGAGTCAGGTATAAACCCAGGTCTTTCTTTTCTTTTTGCCAAAGACTTAGCATAAGATGTTTCTGGTAGAGTGTTTATATATAACCGCACAAGTTCTTCTTTAAATGCTGATTGTTCAACCACATTAGATATATTACTCGTTGCCTCCATTATGTCAGACACAAAGCTGTTAGGGGGTGGAGTTCTCATAAATTCACTAACCCCCTGTTTGCCTATATATCTTACACTACCTTCTTCTACCTCGTCTTTATCTGCATTCAAAGATTTTACAAGTTCTTCTGCACCGCTTTGTGTTTGTAAGGTTACAGTGACAAAAGGATCGCCCTCTTTCTCAGGTTGCTTCCGTTTATACTGCACAAGGTACTCGCCTTCACGAGTTAAAGGAAAATATACATCTAATATCTTACCATCAAATATTCTACTAAAATGTTTATTTTTTATTTTAGTTGCTGCTTCTTCTCCAACCGCCTCTTTTAACTGCGTGTCTAATATATTTAAAAGCTTATTGTACTCTCTCTTGTAATAATCTCTCATCTTTTTGTATATATTACGTCCGCTCTCTCCTAATTTAGCCCACTGTTCTTGGTTTTCAGCCCAAGCATCCATTTGTTCTGAGTTAATATTGTACCGTCTTGCAGCGTCTACGGCATCTAAAGTAGGATCAACTTGGTATATGGTTGCCCCATATTTGAGGTTATATATTACGTCGTCTAATATTTTCTTTTGTTCAGGGTTAGCAGTTGACCACTCAGATATTTCTTTAGCTATCTTATCAAACTCTTCTCCTGCTATCTCCATAAGTCCTCTTTGTTTGGATATGGACTCATTTACTCTGTCTCCTATGCCCTCGTACCCATTTTTCTCTGCTAGTTTTGTTATGGTAAGAAGATCACCTAGACCTAGAAACGCATCCTTTGCTACCCCAGCAACACCTGCGTCACGTAAAAATTCAGTTGCTTTATTTAAGAAACCCTCTTGTTGTTGAGGATTAAGGTATTCTTTATCACCTTGACGTTTTCCAAGGCCACTAAGTAGCTTTGATATACCTGCAGGTCCTATGTTATATTTACCTGCATCTCTATAAGCAGGAGCAGGAGCTAACATACTTTCTATTATGTCACTTGTCGCTGTGTACGCATTTTTATCTATGGGAGAATATCCTGCTATTCTTCTTATTATGTTAACTATAATATTAGCAAATTTTTGTAGTGCTGTTATGGGTTCACCATCTACACTTAGTCTTGCTAACTTTTGTTGAAATGCAGGGTTACTAAAGGTTTCTGCTACAAAATCATCAAGGTTTTCTGTGCCGTAGGCTGTGTCTATCCGATCTTTGACTTTTTCATATATAGTCTTTAACTGCTTTGTGGTCGGACTAGAGGGATTAGAAAGCTCTGCGGAAGTTAGTGCGTGAGTCATTTCATGTAATAGCACGTGAGTATTCATGCCTAATATAGAGTCTAACTCTATAGTATTAGTTTTGGGGTTAAAAGTCGCATAGGGGTTTCCATCTAAAAACAAATCAGGAGTTACAACAACTTTGGTAGTACCCACCTTATCTGCCATTTTATTAGCTATACGTTTTATTGAGCTATTGTTGGTGTTCTCCGCTAAACTTCTCAAAGCTGTAGTTAGATCACCTTGTCGTAACGCCCCCATAGACTCCACAGGAAGAGTGTAAGTCATATCTATAACAGCGTTTCTGGCTAACTTGTATATTCCAGTCACAACGTCTGTTAACTTTCGCACTTCTTCTTTACCTGTTTCATCTTTACCTAACTTAGTCTCTACAAACCCTTCTTCACGTCCTACGTCTAAATTTTCATCTCCAAAAGTAATATCTCCTGTTAACTCCTTAACCTGATCTATTTCATCTTTAGTTTTGAGAATCCCATGTTTCTCAGCAAGATGTCGTATTAGAGCTTTTCTCTCATCAGTGCTTAGTTCTTTCTTCTTGTAAACTCTGTTGTTTAAATAATTTAGTTCCTTTACACGCTCTGCATTTTTTTCAAACCCTTTGTATTTCAAGGTTTCGTCTATTTGTTTTTGTGAGTCATGACCTAAATACAAGGTTTGATATTTTGGCAATATTTCTTCTGTTAGTTCGCTAACTTCTTGCTGCGTAAAAGCTGGATCTGTATCCCCAGGTTTTTCTTTTATTGCCTCTTCGTATAATAATCTACGAGCAGTCACTTCTGCCACTTCTTTCGCTTTTTCTTCAGCTCTTTCTCTTCTAGCCTCAACCGCAACAAAATCAAATGGTTCAGGGGTCTCTCTTACTAACTGTAAGTACTTAGGAAGAAGTTTTTCTATGGTATTTTCATCAAATTTTATGGGTTTTTTAAACTTGCCTGTTTTACGATCTACAGTTTTTGCTCGTTTTTTATTTAAGGCAGGTATTGTTTTTTCTAATAACGAACGTAATTCCTTTCTTGCCATGTCTGTCATTGGATCAGCAAGACGTTCACCTGTTTTAGGATCTACACCTTCTAGGCTTGGTTTAACGCCTGTACCCTCAAGTCTTTTTTCTTTGGCTAAAGTTGTGCCTTTTGCACCAGGAGCTACGGGTTCAATTTCAGTAGCTGTTTCAGTTCTAGTCGTACCTTTATCTTTTCGTTCAGCTCTTAATATACCTTCTGTGCTTTCGTCTTTTTCTTTCCCATAGGCTTCGACACGAGAGTTAAACCAATCTCTACCTTCTTTTGATAAATTTTTATTAACCCATGTACTTACTCTTGACCCTGCAGCCTTTCCTTGGTTTCCATCTGCATAAGAATATGCGTAACCAGCATCGGTAACAGGAACTTCTTCTCTCATATACTTCCGCACTTGTTTGGCAGTCAGTCCTTCAGGCACTTTTATGTCGTCTATTTTTTTACCACGAAAATCTTTTAACTCAAGCTGCCTACCTTTCTCCACCATAAAAGCCGCGTTATCTAACACGTTTTCTACCACGGGATCTTTACTTAAGGTTTGGGCTACTTTATAATCCGCAGTTCCTTTTTTTGGGTTGGATTGAATTAGATCTACTACCTTGTTTTTATCTTCTTCAGACAAGACTGGGGTAGCAGGTTTTTCAACTTTTAATGCTTTATTAAATTTATCTAAGTCTTCTGATTTTTGGTCTGGGTCCAGATAATAACGGTTTTTTAAGTTTAACCTGTAAGTGTCTTTCGCTCTTTTGTCAGCAGAAGACAAAGTTATTTCTTTATCGACCTCTTCAACAGGTTTAGCTGCAACCTCCTTCTTCCCACTAAACGCAGCGTCAAACCCCTCTTCTGCTTTTGCTAGCTCTGTGGATACTTCTTGTTTCTTTGTTTCTACAGGTGTTTCTACAGGTGTCTCTACAGGCGCTTCTGGAGTTTTTTCCGCTTTTTCTTTTAGTTCTTTAAAATTTTTAACTCCATTTCTTTTTAACATTTGCCTTTGAGTGGCGTTTGGTTTTGCGTTAATTAGATCTGGTGCGTCTTCAAGAGCTAATAAAAAGTTTTGAGCTTCTCCATCAACACCTGCATATTTTTCTTCTGGTTTGACGGGGTCTTTTTTAGCGTCTAATGTATCGTCTTTTGTTCCTTTTCCCACATCGTCAAGTCTAACAGTTGTGTCAGCAGTATCCAATCCAGCGGCTCCAGCTTCTCCAGTTCTTGCGGTATCGGTAAGTTCCTCTGTTCTTTGTTCGCTTGATGGATCAACTGGAGCGCCTTCTCCACTTCCTGTGTCTTCAGTCTCTGTAACATCATCCGTTCTCCTACGTTTACGTCCTCCTATGAACTGTAATAGAAGTTCTACTGTTCCTCCTACACCTGCTCCATATCCAGCGGCTTCAGCAACGCCTTCCTGTAGTATCTGTTCTGGATTGTACCCTTGTTCAATTACGTTCTGTAATGAAGCGGCAAGAGCTTCTTGTGCGCCTTCCGCAGTGGTTGCAAACCCCAAATCAATCGCTCTATCTTTAAACTTTGTAGATATAGAGTCAGGTAGTGTTTTTATAATTCTTCTAACTCTTTCTATTGGTAGTAATTCTGTTACACCTACACCTGCCCCTTTTAGCGCAGCAATATTACGTTCAGCTTGTGTAGCACCTGCCTTTCTTGCACGTTCGCTAGCTTCTCCTGCTCCTGCTCCAATAGCTAGTGCGCCTCCTAAATAAGGGTTAAATAGGGACGTGCCTAATATACCACCAAAAGAACCTAAAGCTTCTCCAAACTTAGCAGGCACTTCTGCTAACTGAAATTCATCATCTTCTAATTTAGCTTGTACGTTTGGCGCAGGAGCCAATAAATCTTGTATACCCCCACCAACTGTTTTAATTGCGTCTCGTACAGGTGCTTCAGCAAATTCAGGAAGGACCGTTGCCCCTCCAAGAAGCCCTGTTTCAACTATACCTGCTACCCCACGACCAACACCTTTCGGAAACTCTGTTAGATATTGACTAAGCCTTACAGGTTTTTCACGTTGTATCTTTCTTGCTTTTTCAACACGAGCTGCGTCTTCTTGTTCTTGTAGGTATATACCAATGACATCTCTTAGACTAGCGCCTTCAGGCCCCTCTACTCTTATGGGTGTGCCGTCATCTTTGTATATTTCATAGGTGGGCATCTATCCCCCTATGGACCAGTAACAACATTTAGTTTGTTTTGAAATCCTGAAGGTATACCACCTTGAGATCCTCTGAGTCCTAATAATTGTTCTATAGCTGCTAGTTGGGCGAACAAACCGTTGCTACCTAATGGACCTTGGTATGCTTGAGCAGCTTTTCTAACCGCTGATTTCATCATAACGTCAATATCTCTAAGTTGTTCTTGCAATTCTGCAATCTTCTCTGGATCATTTTCTTGTTGAGCTTTAAGAAGTTTAGTTCTTATACCTTCTCTTTGTATACCTAGCATACCTCCATCTACATCAGCTCTTATCTTTTGTATGGCTTCCAAAACACTTGTTTGTAATGCCATTAGTTTGTTAAAACTAAGCTTTTCAGCTTCTAATTTATTTAATTCTACCAGAGCGTCAGCTTTCTTTTCTTCTATGTCTAATTTGTCAGCTGCTAAATCATTCTCAAATATTTTTTGTTTGTTTTGTAGTAATGCTCTGGCAACGTTACCTCCACCCAGTCCTCTACCTGTAGGGGGCGCACTAAGCACGGTTAATAAATTATCAAACCATCTTTCATATGCGTTTACTTTCTTTGTTCTCTCTTCAGGAGTATCGTCTGCTGCTGGAGGTGTTTCAGGAGATACTTCTTCTTTTGTTTCTACTACTTCTTCTTTCTCTTGTTCTTGTTCTGTAACGTCTAATATAGGAGTTGTTTTAAACATGTCTGCGCCAGTTACGGGCTGCTCAGAAACGGCTTGCTCAACAACTGTTTGATCAGACTTTGGCTTCATAGCAGCACTCATTTGATTTTTTGCTAATAAGTCTTCAGCTAATACGTCTAATCCACTCAACTCTGTTCCTGGAGATATAGTCGGTGTAAGTTCAGGTCTGTTTACTGTAGCAGGGGCTATCTGACGTACAGGTATACCTGGACCTGAAGTCATAACTTGTTCTTCCTCTAACAACTTACGTTTTGCTTCTGGAGATATATCCATCTGCATTATCTCTTGCAAACGTCTACCTCTAGCTGTTCCATAAGGATCGTTCTTAAATACAGTATTGCCCGCCTGATACCCAATAATACCACCTTGAGCCATAGGAACAGCCATATTTGGTCTTTTTGCACCTCCTAGCCCCATGCTAGCTATCTTGTTAAGATTCTTCTGTTTTCTAGCCTGATTTACTTGAAATATTTTTCCTATGCCTTCAGCAAGCTCTTGCACTGCTCTACCTTGTAGTTCTTGATTAGTTTGATCTACAATAGTAGGTAGTTCACCAGGCAGTTGTCGTTTTAACTCGTTAGCAGCAACTATTTTGTCATTCAATACTTTTTCTGCAGCTATAGCATCTAACATAGAGCCTGTCATTTTAGCACGTTGTTTTGCTTGTTCTGGGTTTGTCCTAAACACTTCCATTTTGTTATCTATATCAGATAGTAAAGAATTTATACCTAGGCTCATGATATTAACTCCCTTAGATAATCTTTAGCATTTGAACTAGGATTTGGTTTATCAGTTGTACCAAAAATGCTTGCCAGTAACGCCATAGTATCACCAGAGTCAGCCCTTAACTGCTCTAAGAATGTAGGTTGTGCATATGTTACAGATTGTGTGGCTAGTGGCAATCCTTGTAGTAACGACTGCATGTACTGTACTTGCTTGTATGGGAAGTCACGCTCCTCAATAAATTGTTCTCGGTCAGCAAGTATACCTTCAGACTCTATGCCTCTTTGTATCGCACCTGCGTCTAACTGATCTCCAAGAGCTGCAAGTCCAAACTTGTTTACATCTTCTTGTACGCCTCGTTCTCTGTCTTGTTCAACATTAAACTGTTTCATAGCTTGACTAAATGCGTCTGAATACCCCTTACCTGTAATAGCCGCTAAGTTCTGCTGTAGATTTCTGTCTCTTTCAGCATCTATTATGGCTTGTCTACCACCACCAAATGCGCCTGCTTTTGTAAGCCTTGATCTATCAGCAAGAGCAGATATGTCGGATTGTCTTCTAGCTTCTGCCAGTTGTGGTGCTAAAGCAGCCTCTAAAAATGGATTCATATATTGTGTGGCTATACCACCTGTAAATGTTTGGGGAGTAAATGCACCCATCTGTTCTGTGGGTATGTTAAGCCCTGCTAATCCTTGAAAACCTTTTTCTTGTAGATCAGAAGTCCCAGCGGTGAGAGGACCCATATATGCTTGATATGGTTCACTCGCTATACCCGCCCCTCTACCTAACATCTCCGTTACATAAGGACCTATATATGAAGATAGTGAAGACTCTCTTGCTAAAGGCTGACTGGTTAATCCACCTACATTAGCTGTTGCGTCTGATGCTGCCATAATATTCTCCTACGTTGGTAAGAAGTCTTCAGGGTCAATTTCAGGAGCTTGTTTCTTGGTTCCTGTTCTTGCTATCCTAACTTCATCCATCATCTCTTCTAACACTTTTGCACCTGCATCAGAGTTACCATTACCTAAATGGCTAACAACGTCTGCAGGGATTACAAACTCACCATCACTTAACATGGCAGGTTGTTCGTTGTCTATCATAGCAGGTACTTCGTCCGCCATACCATCAGTGTCCCCATCTAGATACCTCGGTTTCTTTTTTGCTGTGGCTATACCGCCCTCTGCCATGAACATTTTTGCTGTCCTATCTTGGGCAGGATTAGCTAAATTTACAGCTTGTAGCCCTTTTGCTTCTGTAGCTGCGGCTTCCATAGCGGCTGGGGCATCTTCAGCAGATACGAACTGCATATCTGAAAAATACCTTTGTCCGCCACTTCCAGCCCTTCTATCAGGGTCAAATGTACCAGGAACTCGTGACCTAACAGCTCTATATCTGGGTATCTCACCTTGATACCCTGTTACAGGCTGACTGCTAGGAAACAAACCAAACGCACTTCCTGCTAACCCTGCTAACCCTGCTACTTTGTTATAATCAAACTCAGATACACCTGTTTTCGGATTTTTTGTGTATAATAAACCACTTAATATGCCTCCAGTATCAGGATTTATACCTGCCTCTTTTTCATAGTTGCTACTCATATACGAAGAACCCGTGGATGCAGGTTTAAATGCGCCTGTTACTTTTTCCCACCATGAAGACATTATGCTACACCTCTTAATATATTTAGTATTTCTTCTGTTGTTCGCTCATACGGAGTGGTTCTGGTCATTCTAGCATCATTATTAAAATTATCAAACACATCTGTTTCAGTAGTAAAGTTTTTATAAGGGCTAGTAAACAACTTTTCTTGCTCTGGATTAGCAAAAATACTACCAAAATCATACAAATAATCTATTTCTGCTACTTCTGGTGGATCTAACGTGACTTGTCTTGCACCTGCAAGCTGTGCAATTCCTTGGTTAGAAGGAGACGGAGAAACAAAAGAAGGTGTGGTAATACTTGTATCCGTAGCTGTTTGTATAGCGGTATCTATGGCGGTATCTGTAGCTGTGTCGGTGGCAGTATCTGTAGCCGTTTCAAGAGAAGCCACAGCGTCTGTAACTACATCTATATCAGAGTCGGTAACAAAATTTGTAGGTTTGTTTAGTATATCAGCTACTACTTCTGCGGATATATCTGTTTCTGGTTCTGCATCTATCTGACCTGTATCTAACACATCGGCAGTTATTGTAGGAGTTGTAGATTCTTTAGTTGTAGGTTTTTTATCTATGTTGTCAGAAACTTCTGCTACATCTATTGTGTCTGCAGAACCTGTGTTACCTCCAAATATGTGACTATCTATCTTTGTTCCACCACTTTTGTGTTCAGATAGTAATTGGTCGCCCCAAGATGGATTAGCCACATCAGGGTTCCAGTAGTGCGTAGCTCCCTCTGTAGGGTCTTTGACTTTACCTTTTAGTATGTCATTTACAAGTTTTTCAGCTCTTTTGTACTCAGGACTACTTTTACTCTTTTGGTGTAACGTGTTACCACCTTGATCTAAACTATTATAGGTGGAGAACTGATATGGAGCTTTTACAACTTTTGTTAAGGTATCTCCAAAACCACCATCTTTATACCTGTTTAGTATAGTGTGCGCCACTGCTGCCTGCCCTGCATCGGACTCACCTGCAGCCTCACCTATTATGGTACGTATCCAAGCCTCTTTGTCTGCGGCTGATATATCTTTACTCACAGTATCAACTTGTGCGGTTTCTGTCACACTGACTGGCGCAGTTGGAGTGCCTACAAACTCACCTTCAGGGGCTAGTATCTCATTCTCTACGTAATTTCTGTCTTCTAAACTTAACGTGCCTTTTTCATACTTTGATGTTAACGCATCATTTATGCCACTTAAAGTGTTAGCTACCGATACAGCTCCACCCTGCCCTGCTGCACCTAAAAGAAATGATGCTCCAGTTTCTGTTTTTGGATAGATGCCAAAATCTCTCAAAGCTTTTTCAGTTATTGCTGTTTGACCTGCTTCGGTAAGTCCACCAACCCCAGTCGCTGCAGTTATATTTACAGGTATTCCTATGGCTTTTCGTTGTTTGGGAGTTAGTTTAGTATACAAATCACCAATGGTTTTTACATTTAAAGTCCCAAGAGCTGCCTTTGCAGTCACGAGATCTCCAACGGCTTCTAAACCACCAGCTGCTAGAGTGTATTTAAAAAATTGTTTCTTCAGAGCTTCTTTGGCATTTTTTGATTTCTCTTCAAAAGTGTTTCCTTTAGCGTCAGCTAACATGGTCTGCCACCCCACATTTTCTGCTAACGTTCCATCATCAATCGCTTTTTGTATTTCTTGATCTAACCTTCGTGATGAATCTGCCTGTCCTTCAGCTACACCAAGGGCGGTAGTTATCGCAGGTCCTAATATAGGCCCAGTTAAAAAAAGAACTGTCACATCTGTAAATACATCACCAAACTCTTCAGAAGCGTTTAAAAATGTGGCAAACTTGTCCGTGCCATAAGGTCTCCCTTTCATATCTAACGCTTTTTCACCTCCAGGAAGGGCTGTGGTAAATTCCATACCTTCAGCAGGTAAAGCATCACGCCTTCTTCTTAGTAAATCTCCACTAATTTTTTCTTTTTGGTCTTTACTTGCACCGTCTAACCAAGCAACCACGTTACCTGTTTTATCTCTAAGAAATCTGGTAGGGTCTTTATCGAATAGTTCTCTAAATTTATTTACAGTCGCATCGCCAATATTTGCAGTGCCTTCTACTTGCAATGCAATAGCTTCTAAAGTTCCTGAAGACACACTAAAACCAAACCCTGCTAGATTCTTCTTTGCGTCATCTATTATTCTTTTACTTACTTCACTTACCTTGGGAGTTTCTTCTCCTAGTATACCTGCCAATTGACTCTTAAAATCATCATCGGTCGTTTCAGGTCCTATACCTGCTCCTGTGGGTCCTTTAAAAGTTTTTGGATCGTATAATATTTCTGCTTCAGATAAGGCTTTTTTAAATTTTTCTACATCGGGTAAGCTTGCTGTTTTTAAAAACTCACCAGTAGTGCCTGTCCTCTTTTCATATTCATCTATAAGTCTAGCTATATCTGAAGACTTTCCTAGTTCTATGCCTGTAGTGCCTAGTAGTTCTTGTCTTACCTCATCTGATATAAAATCAGATTGTAAGTTTTGTGGTGAATAAGGTAGATCTTTTTCTGTGACGCTTGTATCTGGTTTGTCCTTAAACTTATCTAGTGTCTCTGCATCAGGTAACACTGCTTCAGTTAAGAACTCTCCTGTATCCATAGGCAGTTCTTCTACAGGGTCTATAAAGTCTTTAACTTTTGTCTTTACAAGGTCGCGTAGGTCAGCTGTGGCTGTGTTGCCCAACTCTTGATTTATAGCATCATAAACATTCTCGCCCTTTGCACCTGCAACCAACGCTGTAGAAACAAGTTTAGATACGTCTCCAAGAGCTTCAGGAGTTAGTTCGTCTCCTTTTTCTAGCACAGGATTGATAATTGTGTCTGATATAGCGGATATGGATGCAGCCTTTACACCGTCCTCGCCCATAATCTCTGCTGATATACCCGTTTTTAGGGACTTATCTAACGACTTACCCAGATCAGTAGAAGTGTCTATGCCCAAAGAGTCCACTATGGTGTTGGTTGTATTAGAAACAATTTGAGAGCCTTTTAGTCCTGCATCAAAAACAGCAGCTCCTATGTCACCACCGTTTGTTACTACATTCACACCTGTATCAGCCACAAAGTTAGCTACAGTAGATCCCACTTTGTCTGTTAAAGCTTCAGCAGCTACCTCTCCTACAGCGTCTGCTGCACCTGCGGCTACAGTAGATATAACAATAGTTTTTAGTACGTCTTCAGGGTCAGCCCCCTCATCTATAGCGTCTGCACCGTTAATTATAGGCACAGCCCACGAATTACCTGTTGCCACCGCTGCCACATTTACAACAGTTTTTACTTCATCACTACGTAGTATGGCTTCGCCCACAGGGCGTAACACATCAGCAACTGTATCACCAACTCCGCGTACAACATCTCCGATACCATCAGCAATATCTTTAACTACACCACCCACTATGCAGCCTCCATCAATGGTTCTTTACCAAACTTTACAAACATGCCGTACCCGTCACCCTCTTCTAGTTCCACCACGTCAAACCCTGTGCCTTTTTCTTCAAATCTTTTCTTTAACACACGTAGTCCTGGCAGTAATCGTTCATCCTCTATATACGCACTGGCAAAAGCTATACCTTTCTTCTGTAGATGCGCCCCATATCTATACATACTATCTAAAAGATTACGTCCTACATCCATGTTATATATTCGCACATACATATTATTTTTCTCACGGTTAAATACACCTACAAATATGCTGTTACCTATCTGCACCGTCTGCACGTTTTTGCTTCCTATCTCCTCAAGCACTGTAGCCGCAGCTTGTCGCATGGTAACATCTTCTGGTATCTGCCCTGAACTCTTTAAGTTTGTTATAGCACCAAACAACACTTG
>MDTA01156638.1_pt1 | contig 16623 bp, 12 predicted proteins | sample 811151 | NCBI WGS metagenome assembly MDTA01 (sample SAMN05326648, study PRJNA326480) | marine metagenome | isolation source: seawater | place: Indian Ocean: South | collected 2010 | reverse complement strand
TGCGAGCGGGTTGAAAACCTCCACGTTCAATCCGAGGGTTTTGGCCACTGCGGCGAGATCAGAGACGTCCACGCCTTTCAGCTTCTTATGCCATGCCGCGAGCGTCGCCGCGTAATGCTTAGACTTGCGGATGGCGGCGACCGGCCTTGTCCGCAACTTATGAAAGTGAGACGACAGATAAAGATAGTCGAGTTGAGACGAATCATCCATTAATTTGATTGGAATGGAGGTGAATTGACCTAGATTTTTATTTGTGTATGTTTTCAAGTCACTCATCCCTAGAGATTATAAATAAAGGAGAAAAAAACATTTAAATTACCATGTGCCAAATGTTGATTTAAAATAAAAGTTAGTATATAAAAACTATGGTTGTGTTGCCAAGACTTGAAGGAAATGAAATATTGGCTGAATACATAAAAAAAGGTAAACCATTTTGCATTGCAAGGCTTGGATATGGCCCAGAAACGTACATGATGTACGATTATTTATTGAATCCGCATAAATATTTACAAGCATTAAGGTCTCAAAACCCAAATCTCAATGAAATTTATAAAATTTGCGGTATTTAAAGTACGAAAAATGACATCGAAATGTTCGAGCACTTCTGGAAAGCGACATTCGTAGCAATACAGAACTCTGATGTGCTAGCCAGCTTGAATTATGACCTGCGAATTCGGCGTATTGAAACTGATCTGGCTCGCGAAGTCAAAATACCACAAATCATTGCGACAACCCTTGAACCCTTTTACATCTGTGAAGACAAAGTTAAACCATGGACTCTAGAGCTATATGGTAAAAAAGTACTCATTATCAGTCCCTTCACCGAATCTTTTGAGCGACAAATAAAAAATAAATTTAGATTTTTCAAGGACCCTAATCAAAAGATTTTTGAAGAAGGCCAGGATTTCGTGTTTTATAAGACTTACAGTACTCAAGCGCACAATCAAATTCATGAAAACTGGATTGAAACTTTTCAACACATGGCGAAAGACATAGCTAGGTTAGAATTCGATGTCGCTTTGCTAGGCTGCGGTGGATATGGTTTACCTCTGTGCAATTTCATAAAAACAGAGTTAAACAAATCCGCTATATACATCGGTGGAGGCCTGCAGCTCTTGTTCGGAGTTATAGGTGCGCGGTGGGAAGCTCGAAATGATTGGAAACAAAGAATATTAGAAAATGACATGCGTATGATCCATCCGCAAGAGGACGAGAAAATTCCTGATTTCAAAAAGGTTGAGGGAGGAGCGTATTGGTGATGTTCTATCCGATGCCGATTCTCACAAAAAAAAAGATGATTCATTCAATTGCGCTGAGCAAGTCTACGGTCTTGTTATACATTCGAGTCGCGTGAAAGCTTTTATCCTTGAGTTCCTCCCACATTTCCAATTTACTTCTCAAATATTTTACGAATCTGTCTAAGTCACGCGTAGATTTGTACCGGTATTTTTCACCTTCAGATGCCAATTTCAGAGCTTTCTGTGTGGAATTTGTAAATTGACGTTTTTGCTCATCAACAGTACGTCGTGGGCCACTGGGAGCAATGTCCGCTTCTTTATTTTCACTGTTGTTTCTTGCCATTTTGAATCTTGTGAATGTTTTTTCTGTATTGTGTGAACGCGAAGTCGCACTGCATGCATCCTTTTATTGTGATTTTATCAACGTTTTAACGTGGTCGTAACATTTAAAATGCTTTCCAGGTGTATGAATAAAAAATGGAATTGAATTTACGTAAGTATCGCGTACTTTACCTGAAGAATCCTTTTCATAAAAACATCCTGTATCCTGATCTACTGGCTTTTTATTGAAAGAATCCCATACGTGACTGTTTGAGAATAGTTCACGATTATAATCAAGGTGAAACTTATTAGGGTAGTGGTAAAATATCTCACTCATAATCAACTGATCATCTTCCTTATCGGCAATGTTCATCAATTTATATATGCTAAGTATGTTTTTAGCTTTGCCACAATAAATTCCAGCATTTAAGTAAATCGATTGTTTGTGTGCAACCGGATGTTGTATTTTTTTGCTTGTTGCTCTTTGACTAAACATCTGTTTCCATTTTGAATCTTGGTTCTCTACATCACCTTTATCGTAGGTGCGTTTGAGTACTTTCCCGTTTGTTGTACGCAGATCTCCTGGTTTATGCTTTGCCGGTACACAACACCCTATCTCAGTTGAAACGATGACCTTGCTTTCTATTTCCACTTTTTCGTGCACGGCAGAGACAAATTCAGAACTGTTGAAATTTACACTCAAAACATCACGAGCGTCTGAGACAACAACAAGCTGGTTCGGATCGAGCGTTCGTAGATAGGATTGAATCTTTTTTATTTTTCCCCCGAAGCCATTCCACTTTTTGTCCGTCAAAATAGAATGATTGTAAGCGTTTTTCTTCAACGACGCTTTTAAATCTGATAAATGTGAATTGGTGAGGTCGGTTTCGTAAACAACGACTAAAACACTACTTTGGTTTCTGAAATGCTTAACACGTTTCGTGGATAAAACGACGATGGATAATGATAGAATGATTAGCATAAATATGACCCTGTCCATGTTCACAAGATAATTACTTTTAAAGGAGATTTAAAAAATTTCAAACGCTGGCCGTATTTTTGTCTGTTTAAATTGTAGATAACCCTGCAAATATGGGTTCAATGTCACCACTCTTCATAGATAATAATTTGGGAGATTTACAAGACGTCGATGCAGCCAGAACTAATTTGGGACTTGGGACTATATCAACAATGTCCAGCAATGATGTGTTGATAACGGGGGGCAGAATATTTGTGGAAGATTTCAAGTTAAAGCCAACTCAAGATATTAGTTCGTCAAATTATTTTCTCAGGGCTTCAGATGCAAGCGGGAAAGTCGAGTGGCATCGTGTGGACGCATTAGATTGGTTGAGCTCCAACCCGAACAACATCAATTTGAGTAAGTTCCATGACGATATGGATTATGTCACTCGAGACTCTCTCGCGAAAGTGGCCTTTACAGGAGATTTCAACGATTTGTGTAACGTTCCCCAGAGTATTGCGGCTGTTTACAACGACGACATATTGCACAAGTTTCTCGTTATAGAATCCAACCTGTCAGACATCGAAGATATAGAATCAGCTAGGTCAAATCTTGGCCTAGGATCCTTAGCGACTCAAGATTCTAACGACGTCAAAGTGAACGAGTTACACGTACGAGAATCACTGATACTACCACATAATATCGGGACTGGTTTTTTGTTCATCGATGAAGTTTCGAACATATCAGCTGTGGCGTCCTTTGATATCGCCACAGATGAAATCCCAGGCATAGTATTAGCGTGTAATGTTAACACTAGTAATCCGAATTCTGTCCCGACTTCTGAATTACTCTCAAATGTACATTTTAATTTACAAGTGGATATTCAAAACACGAAACTTAGCAACATAAACACCATAATCGACATGATGGACTCGAATGATAAATTTCTGGTCAAATCCAACTACCTCGCAGAGTTTTCGAACGAAAGTGATAAAGTCGCAGTTAGAAATAGTCTTGGATTGGGTGATATATCTGTACAATCTAGTAATAATGTGACTCTCAGTAATTTGGTCGTTGGGAATCTATCATTCAATTCTAACGGCCTCCCTGCGCACAAAAAATTGCTATCATTCGATGATGCGAACTCATCAACGTTCGTTGATATAATTGATATCGCTCCTCCTTCGGCTTCCAATCCCGGCGTGGTCTACACCATATCGGACTTTGACCAATACACTCCTAATGAAAACTCTAATGTATCTGTTCTAACAGCTGACGCATTTACTAAGTTCGCCGACAAAATAAATGAACGATTAACTGATGTCCAAAACTCAATTCCAACCGATATTAATGAACTTAGGGGCGACGACACATATTTAAATAGCGTGAACAATCTCAGTGATTTACAAGACATTGAAACAGCAAAGTCCAATCTTGGGCTCTCCAAGGTTGCTACAACAGGAAAGTATGCAGATCTAACAGGTCAACCATTTGCAATAAGTGAATTCGAAAACGATATTGGATTTCTCGAATCTTCAAACAATCTATCTGATATAACGGAGAAGGAGGTAGCTCGACGCAATCTAGGATTAGGCACAATGGCGACACAAGATATAGATGATGTCAGGATTCAAGGGGGCTTCGTGAAATTTGAACAGCTAGAAGTAAAGAAACAGTTCATGTTTAAAGATGATGACAACTCTCCAAATGGAAAGATATTACGTTGTGTAGATGCAAATGGTAGAATGGAATGGGGAGATATACCTGTGGCGAGCTTTACAGAATATGGTACGGTGAAGGTTTCTGACCATGTCAAGGTGAACGATGAAAGAACCGATGTAGTACCTAATTGTAAGGCGTTTTCTTTGATAGAGGACAGCATCTACCAAAAAATGGAATTGGCAATACGAAATTATGTTTTGACACCGGCATTTACAGAGCGAGTTCTTTTCATGGACGAAGAAAAAAAAGCGGAATTCAGTAACATGGAACATGAGCACAGGGTTGCGCTGAGTAATTTCGAATACGTACAAACACAACTCGAGAACACGTCGAATTTGGATTACCAAAAGTTTCTTGTTAGTAACTTAACGGCGGAATTAGCAGAGGCTCTTCCATTGATAAGTAATTTAAGCAGCAACAATTCCAATCAAAGCAACATAATATTCGATAATACTCAGCTCATTGAAAATCAAATCATAACAATCGATGATTTAACCTTACAAAATTCAAACTACGTCATTGAAATTTCAGTTCTTGATTCAAATAATACACATAGAAGTAATGTGATCACAATTCTCAATGAATTAGTTTCAACTCAATCCGAAAATATTGAAAATTTGAACAATAGTAACAGTGTACTTTCAAACAGCGTATTGGAACTTGAATCAAGTAATCATACGCAGAGCAATCAAATATATGACCTTAGCATTTTGAGTTTTACGTACAGTAACTTATCTGATGATCTTGAAAACGATCTCGAACAAGAACGTAGAAAATTGTCTGAAGCTCTCCAGAAGATCGAAATTCTGGAAGGGAATGCGTATGCGTCAGAATATGGCTACCTTGTCAACTATCGATTAGTTCTAAACAATGATAATAGTGTTCAGACTATCAATGACGCAGATTTCTTCATAGGCACCGGATTTGATTTATCGCCTCCAACCAGAGTGATAATCAAACCGATTGAAGCTCCACTTTTTAGAATGAACAACGATGGAAGTTACAATCTGATTTTACAAGAGGATATAGATGGACCGAGCAATGTAGATTTGTTTGGGGGAAGTATTATCGTTGACATGATGAATCATAATAAAATGCACGTTATCCCTGTTCATACAGAAACAAGCATTAGGGACGCTTTCCCAGTTAATATCCTTGATTTGACCACCCACGAAGGGTCTCGTAAGTTCAAAAGTGACTTTGATAATGTTGGTAGCCTTCTCTATTCTCGCGATGGGATAGCTTTTTCTGGAATGAATGCTCTGTGTGGTTATGTGCAGTTGTCCGATCCTAATTTCCATGCACAGGCTGCGAGCAGAGATGAAAGTATATTTTTACGAAGAAACGAAATAATAGTTGATTTCATCGCGTACTATCACCTCCCAATACTATTCGAGCATGTTAAACATATCGATGAGTTGGTTCAATATGACTATTTTATGTCATCTCTTCTGGAAAATAGATTGAATGATAAGGTATACAAAGTAATGTCCGGACAATCTTCAATTGAAACCGTGAATCATGAACAAGTTGAGATTCAGAATACTGTTTTGGGAAACTATAATGTATCATTTTATCCACATGTTAGAGTGATAAAATGGAAAAATGAATATGATCCATCGTTCAATTTTGTTGGCACACAGGATTTGAGCGACGCATTCTTATCAGCATTGGGTTGGGGGAATCCAATGAATGCTGCGACGATCGTGAATAAATACATCAACACGAACAACGGAAGCAATTGGATACATAAATTGACAGAGCTGACCTTCGCACATTTGAAATACGGAAAGCCTTTGAAAACTCTTAACACCTCTGATATGATCGTCGTCGACTTGATTTGCGAGCTGGCAATCGCAGATCCAGGCTTATACTTTCAACTACAAACCTTTCAGACGGGTATCATATTCAGATTAAAAAAAGAAGCTTTTTCAAGTTACCTTTATTGAGAAACTCCCGACCGAACGGGTATTTTTTATATCCGTAAATTTAATTACTACCGCATGAATGATTTTTTCCCAAAGGGAGAATTATTAGCTGGATTATCAGAAGATCAGCAGTCCGAATTGAGAACGCACATCGGGGTGACTGGCATAATTGAACATATGAGTAATAATAGTATACTTACCACTTCATTAAATGTTACATCGAATGTGAATTTTGATCTTGAAACAAAAAGTCAAGGACATTACTTGAAGTGCATTGATGGCGATTCGGGATTGGCTGCCTGGCAACCATTGCCAGTTTACCAAGAGGTCTTTGACATTACTTTTGATTCAATCAAGGACAGGTTATATGATGATTTAGATTCTGTAGCTAACTTGGACGTGGCCTGTAATTTGCGACTGAAATCCAACCTCGTAAATCCTTCTATCATAACTAATCACGACAGCTCTGGAAGTTTCAAATGGTCGCCGTTACAGAGCAATTTCCCATTCAGTGCGGAATCTTCCAATCACGTACCAAATATGAATGCATTAAGTAATCTATACAATCAATCAAAGCGTGACGACGAAGAGGTATTGAGTAATTTGAAAACATATTTGGACAATCAGGCTGGTTTATTGATAGCGAGTAACAACTTGGAAGACCTTCAAGATAAAGATTTGGCTTTGAGCAATCTGGGCTTGGCTTTGAAATTACACACCAGCAATGTTGTCGCGCAAGATATATATGCCGACCATTTGAATGCAACTTCTGCCCAGTTAGGTACAATAAATTCTACTGAAATGATAATCGAAAACAACCTGTCGACAAAATCATCGTTCACAAGTAGTGCCGTGGTCAATAGTGAACTAATTGCAGAAAGCATTTTAGCATCGAATGTTACAGTCACAAATGCATTAAATATAAGTGATTCGTTGAATGTTCGTCAATCAATGGTTTCCAACTTGGTTGCGAGCAACGCAGAATTTTCAAACCTAGCCATACATGCTGGTAATAATCACGATGTCATGGCAGTTGTAGACAATATAGTGACATTGAAAACACTCGATTCAACTTACACGAATGCATCTGAAACAGATATAGCAAGTTCTAAGGCAGTGTTTAATGCGGTACAGTTTTTTGATTCAAGACTTCATAATATAACCAACGACCCTTCGTTTTCACAAACATACTTGGCTATTACAAAAAATTTATCGGAATATGAATTTGCTACTTTGGACACCATCTTGGAAATACACTCTAATCTTCGCATCAACAAACTGGCTCGAGAGGGAACGTGGGAAAATATTGAAAACAAACCCGCTGAACTCTCCTTGTTATCGAACACGTACATGAGAAGAGATTTTGGAAATATGGATTTGGGTGATATTCAAGCGACTATCTTACAACAAGGTCTCAATATCAGAGAATTGGCATATATGGATAAAAGTAATGTTGATATCCTCGATGGTACAATCAACGTTACTAAATTACAAACTGAGAATTTCGTATTGAATTCAAACAATAACAACGTGAACACGAACCAATCAAATGATAGGGACGAGGTGTTCCTGTATTTGAAGCATGCAGGAAATGAAGGAGCAAACGACTCCGGCACGGGCAAATGGACAAATCTGCCAATAGAACAAAACTATCTATCCCGCAAACGAAATACAATACCTAGCTCACTGGCTCTTTCGAATTTGCATAAATATGTCACGAATGTTACTCATATAACAGGATCCAATATTGAAACCATTGTAGTAAATAGTAACGGTGAAAGCAACGGTGAAAGCAACGGTGAAAGCAATGGTGATAGTAATGTATTAAGTAACATCATCACTTATTCGTATTTCGATGGATTTTTGAAATCGGAATTTAGCAATCAGACAAGTGAGCATCATGCAGCAAGTTCAAAAGCTGTTTCAGATCTTTATGAGTATTTGAGAAATAGTAACGGAGATGGATACATCAGCGATGAATTTATTTATCAACCTAGCAGTAGCAAACCGGTTTCAGGAAAAGCTCTAGCTGATGTTTACGACATGATAATAGCTTTCAGCAATTATTCGATAACCACTAATTCGGCCGCAACGACTGTTGTGGATGATCTGCAAGATTTTATGAGAAGCAGCGATGGAGGATTTTTAATTAATGAATTTAGCAATCAAAGTAGTGAAAGTAACGCAGCTTCGGCCAAGGCATTGACAAACCTTCATGATTTCATGCGATCACCAAGCAATGGTTTCATTATATCAGAGTTCAGCAATCAGACTAGCGCAAGTAACGCTGCTTCTGCCAAAGCGTTAACAGATTTATACAATTATCTATCTGATCCTCAAAATGGAGGGTTTGTGGTACAGGGTTTCAAGAATCACACAGATGCTACAAAAGTGCCCTCCGCAAAAACTTTAACAGACTTCTATGAATATATCCGAAATAGTGAGCCATCACAAGAGAGATTTCTCACAAGAGAATTCAGTAACCAAACATCAGAAAGTAATGCCCCAACCTCCAAGGCATTATCAGATTTATATAGCTTCATGCGAGATGATGTCTTCCCAGGAGGATTTTTGATAAATGATTTTCGGATTAGCGGAACTGATGACACTGCCTCAACATCTTTGGCACTTCACAACTTATATTCTTACATGCATTCCGGAGAATTTATTGAGACCGACATTGCGAGTAGCAATCCTGTGAAAGTACCGAGCTCAACAATCCTTAGTAATTTATACTACAACCAGTTGAGACACGAGAGCTTTTTCACGGTACATAACAGATATGTATTAGAGAATTATCTAGTACAAAACGTAAATGGTACAAACTCAAATCAACCCTATTCCTCGACAGCAACTTCGAATCTCATTCATGAAATTTTGAACCGCCCGGGTGCAATCTTCGACGCGCTCTGGGGTCAAAATGGGGTCACGTCCAATATTGATGTCAGCGATTTCACAAAGTTAGCTTCTGCGAAGGCGGTATATACATTGTCTAACAGTACAAATAATTTACTCGATAATCTTCGCCTTGATTTAATAGAATCACTTAAGTCAACTGATGTTGATTTGGCATTGGAAAACAGAATACTAACTCCTGGCGACAATCCAATTACTATCGTCAATCAAGCTAATCAGGGTGCTGGAAAAGTTATTTTAGATTTCAACTATGACCCTGGCATTTTTATGCTCAACGACCAAGGTTTATTCACAATTGATTACGCCGGAATTTCAAATATTGCTATTGACGCAATAAAAATTACGGCGTCGGAAGACGATGCCGGATACTCAAATCTAATTGAAATTGACCCCCGCGGGCCAGGTGAATACGAGATTAAGTTCAAAGGTACGTCGCTTCTCGATGAGATCGCAGCTCAGGTAGCACAAAGCACGGCTGAAGCTGTCCTTAATTATGATTCAGGCGACTATACCTTTAGTTATGCAGTGGAGGTGGGAAGTAATTTGACAGTTGGTAACAATCTGCAGGTCTCTGGTAAAACTATACTCGACGGTGAGATTTTCTTGAACTCAAATACATTCTCTTCAAACATCGAATGCGAACAATTATCCTTCCCCAAATCACAAAACAGATGGGTAGATATAACTTGTGTGTCAACGACAGAAAATGTATTGTTGTATGACTTTGTTGATTCAAACAATCTACTTGAGTTGTCTAATTGCGAGATGAAAGCTGTCGCATATCGCCCGTTTACAGGAGCACATGAATGTGTTTTCCTTGGAAATTTCGATGCTAAAGATATAGGGAAAATTGTTGTCATTGCTGATTCAGAATACACAGAGAATGTGAATTCTTCTCGCGTATATGTTAATTTATGCTCAAACAATGAGGATAAAAGATGCTATGGAATAGTCGCAAAATCAATTAGTGATCATAGGATATGTGTCAATGGCCTCGGCGAAGGATGTGTCTGGGTATGCGATGTAAATGGGAACATTGAGATCGGCGATTTCATCACTTCATCAATCTTTAAAGGATTTGGTCAAAGGCAAAATTCTGAGAATCTGACGAATTACACTGTTGCGAAATCATCAAAAATGATAGATTTTGATACAATGGAAGCAAACTTTACAAACGGTAAAGAGGAAAAAATAACTTTCAACATAATGTTCATAGACGAAAATGGGACCAAGATCCCTCACGCCGAATACAGATCCAGAAAATCTGCGGGAGAATCCGTTGCAAGATCATGTTTTATACCATGCACATATCATGCGTCCTAAGTCACGTAAACATTGTCAAAACTAGAGCGATGAGGAAAAATCCAACTCCCAAGTATGTTTTATCGTGAGGCGTCAAGCTTATCTCTTCTTGATTTGAAACTTTGGAGGATAGTTTTTCAATAGTGTTTATCGTACGTCCTAGTATTTTATGAAGTGGCGTGTCCAAAAGTTTAGAAGATTTGTCCTTTTCTTCTAGAAGCTTCGAGAGTTTATCTAAATTTTTATTATTGTTTTTTTGAAGATAGTCATAGAGCTCATCCTTGTCGTTCTGAACATTTGTATTGGCCTTCATAACATCAAATTCCTTTTTTTGAATAGGAGACTGTCTTGTCTTGATGACATCTACATTTTTTGAATCTGTCTTTTTCTTTGCCTTGAAATTTTTATCGAATGATATGGGAGAAGACGACATGTTTGAATATTAAAAAGATAAATTTTTATATGTTTTGATATTTTTATCTTTTTTGTTCACACTATCTTCCCCCGATGGACAATACGCCGGAAGATGATGACATCATCGATGATTGGACCAGTTTGGAGGTAACACAATGGCTGGAATCAACAGGATGTCCTCCGCATATAATCGCGGATCTTCGGAATAAATCAGTCGATGGATACACTCTCAGGCGACTGTTATACATCGCGGGAAAAAAAATCAAAATATCCCGAAAGAAACTTCGGCAAACTTGAACAAACTTTTGTCTGTGTTAACTGTAGAATGGAACATGGCATATCTGTTTGTTGATAACAATTTGGGCGACTTAGAAGATGTCAGTGAAGCCAGGACGAATTTAGGCCTAGGCAATATGTCAACGATGTCTAGTAACGATGTGTTGATAACGGGGGGAAGAATATTTGTCGAGGATTTAAAGTTAAAGCCAACTCAAGAAATTAATTCGTCAAATTATTTTCTCAGAGCTTCAGATGTAAGCGGGAAAGTCGAGTGGCATCGTGTGGACGCATTAGATTGGTTGAGCTCCAACCCGAATAACATCAATTTGAGCAAGTTCCATGACGATATGAATTATGTCACTCGAGACTCTCTCGCTAAAGTAGCCTTTACAGGAGATTTCAACGATTTGTGTAACGTTCCCCAGAGTATTGCAGATGTTTACAACGACGACATATTGCACAAGTTTCTCGTTATAGAATCCAACCTGTCAGACATCGAAGATGTAGAATCAGCCAGGTCGAATCTTGGCCTAGGATCGTTAGCGACTCAAGATTCCAACGACGTCAAAGTTATTAATTTGAATGTTCAAGAAGGACTGACAATGTCGAACTTCGGTCCAGGATTTTTGTACTTAGATGATTTTTCAAAAATTACCACGCGACCTCTTCAAATCGCGACAGAGAGCATCCCAGGGGTCGTTAACACTTGTAATGTTATAACAAATAATCCCGCTTCTGTGCCAACTTCAGAACTTCTTTCGAATGTACACGTGGACATTCAAGAAAACATAGAAACAATGAGATTACGTAATATTAATGATGTAGTGGATCTGCTATCGGATACTCAATTTTTACGCAGGTCAAATTTACTAGCGGAGTTTTCGAACGAAAGTGACAAAATCAATGCAAGAATCCAAATTGGATTGGGTGATATATCTGTACAATCTAGTAATAATGTGACTGTCAGTAATTTGGTCGTTGGGAATCTATCATTCAATTCTAACGGTCTCGCTGCGCACAAAAAATTGCTATCATTCGATGAGGCGAACTCATCAACGTTCGTTGATATAATTGATATCGCTCCTCCTTCGGCTTCTAATCCCGGCGTGGTCTACACCATATCAGACTTTGACCAATACACTCCTGATGAAAACTCTAATGTATCTGTTCTAACAGCTGACGCATTTACTCAGTTCGCCGACAAAATAAATGAACGATTAACTGAGGTCAATGATAGTATTCCAAAAGATATCACAGATCTGAACGGCGACGATACATATTTAAATAGCGTGAACAATCTCAGTGATTTGCAAGACATTGAAACAGCAAAGTCCAATCTTGGGCTCTCCAAGGTTGCAACAACAGGAAAGTACGAAGATTTGACAGATTGGCCTATAAAAACTAGTTCTCTAGTCGATGATATGGGAGTATTGATTGCTTCTAACAACTTTTCTGATATTCCAGACCCGATTCAAGCACGTTCAAATTTGGGATTGGGAAGTATGGCAACACAGGATCTTCGAAATGTAAAAATCGAAGGTGGGTTTGTAAGATTTAAACAGCTTGAGATAAAGCGTGAATTCCTATTCAAAGACGAGGAAAATGCTCCGAATGGCAAAGTATTGGTCTGCACGAACAATAACGGAAAAATGGAATGGCGAGATATTCCAAAAGCCAGCTACACATCCTATGGTGCAGTCAAAGTGAGTGATCATATAAAAGTGAACGATGAGAGGACAGACGTGGTGCCTACATGTAAAACATTTAGTGTAATCGAGGACAATATCACAGATAAAATCGATCGCGCGATGCAAAAATATCTAAGCAGCTCAGAATTTTTCGCGAAGGTATTTGTTATAAATGAGCAAACGCGAAAGGAAATTGAAGAATTGAATACAACAATACAGAATCAGAGGGCTAAACACGATTCGCAGCTGGACACAATAATTTTCCTTGACAGAAATTTGAACGAGCAGCGTGATTTGAATAGTAATTTGACTAGTGAAAATGATGATCTACAAATACATAATTCGAATCTCCTACAAGATGTAGATCAACTAGAATCCTCAAACAGTGCACAAAGCAATCATATCAACATTCTACTAATGACAAATTTTGAATATAGTAATCAAATTTATCATTTGAGTGGACTCAGAGATGACCTCGAATTCGATTTGTCACAAGAACGTAGTAATTTATCACTGGCTCTTGAGAAAATCGAAATTTTGGAATGAACTGCATATGCCTCTGAATATGGATACCTAGCTAATTATGCGTTGCTATTCAACGATGACAATAGTGTCCAAAGAATCAAAAACGCGGATTTCTTCATAGGGCTGAATTTCGACGTCGCGATCCCGCCTACAAGGGGCATAATTAAGCGCTTGACTCCCTTATTTGCAATGAGTAATGACGGCAGTGTGACATTGTTTAACCAAGAAGATATAGACGGCCAAAATAATGTTGATATAAAAAATGGAAGTATCGATATAACACTGAATTCCAACGAGGAAGGATTGCACATATTTCCTCTGCATGCGCAAACGAATATCAGAGATGCTTTTCCCGTGAATATTTTGGATGTTACCACTCACGAAGGGTCTCGTAAGTTCAAAGGTGACTTTGATAATGTTGGCAGCCTTCTCTATTCTCGTGATGGGATAGCCTTTTCTGGGATGAATGCTCTGTGTGGTTACGTGCAATTGTCTGATTCGAATTTACATGCACAGTGTATGGGGAGAGATGAAAGTATATTTTTAAAAAGAAACGAAGTAATAGTCGATTTCATCGCCTACTATCACCTCCCATTACTATTCGAGCATGTCAAAGATGCCAATGACTTGGTACAATACAATTTCTATATGTCATCTATTGTAGAAAATAGGCTTGATGACAAGGTATACAGAATTCTCTCGGGACAATCGGTTATCGAAACCGTACATCATCAACAAGTGGAGATTCAAAATATTGCTCTAGCAAATTATAACGTTTCATTTTATCCACATATCAGAGTGATAAAGTGGAAGAACGAATATGAAGCATCATTCGAGTATATTGGTAATCAAGATAAAAGCGATGAACTTTTAACGGCACTTGGATGGGGGAATCCAATGAATGCTGCGACGATCGTGAATAAATACATCAACACGAATAATGGAAGCAATTGGATACATAAATTGACAGAGCTGACCTTCGCACATTTGAAATACGGAAAGCCTTTGAAAACTCTAAATACCTCTGATATGCTTGTCGTAAATACAATTTACTCTATGATATCCACGTCGAACGATCCAGACGATTTTTTTATGATTCAAACGTTACACACCGAAATCACTTTCAAGATCAGAAAAGAAGCTTTTTCAAGTTACCTTTATTGAGAAAGACCATCTGTAAAAAGATATAAAAAATAGGATATCAAATAAAAGTCGACCTATGTCACGTGTGCTACACACATCGGATTCAAGCCTTGAAAAATACGTGAATAATGTCGCATTGGAAGAAGAATGGGAAGTCAGCTTCGAAGAGTTATACATTACTACGATGATTGGGCAGGGAGGATTTGGGTGTGTTAGATCTGCTATTTGGAGAGGTACCGAGGTCGCTCTTAAGGTCTTGAAAGATAGAACCATCGACCCACACGAGTTCTACACTGAGATTAAGATACTCACCCGGTTACATCATCCGAACATTTTGCAAGTGCTCGGGTGCTGCACACAGCGCATGCCATTTGCGATAGTCCTCGAATACATGCATAATGGGTCGCTTGAACGGTTTGTAAAACGTGGGAAAAACAAAAAATATAGATTGAGCGATAATCAAAAATTCGGCATTATAAAAGATATCGCAAGGGGCATATCATATCTACACAATCGAAAGCCTATTGGAATCATCCATCGTGATCTCAAGCCTTCAAATATATTGCTTTCACGGAGCTTTACAGCAAAGATAGCGGATTTTGGAATTAGTGCTTTGAAAGCAACACCAGCCGAAAATTACGCACATACAGGGGAGACCGGGACATATCGCTACATGGCTCCAGAGGTTTTACGAAGTCAGTCATATAATTGTAAGGTCGACATTTGGTCATTCGGAATGCTTGTATACGCCATGTTTGTTGAAATTCCATTCACAGGTTTCACAAGTGACATGATGTATGACGCAATTATAGGAGATCCATTCAGATGGTTGTCATTAAAATCTGTAAAGCATGACAACATCGTCAATTTGATACGGAAAACAGTCACTCATGACCCAGAATATCGTTGGGACGCCACATACATGGTCAATTTCTGCAATATCTCATTATATGATTCCCAACTAACAAAAGTTAAAAAGAAAAAGCGGAAGAAAATAAGGTGTTGTATTTTTTGATGGAGTCAAGACGAATATATTTCAAGCACAAGTTTCACAATATTCGATCGTAGAACATCCGAGTTATCGAGTTGAATGACTACAATGTCATCTTTATCTTCAATGGAACACTTGGAATGCCTCCTTATAAAATCATGTAGGCCGTTCTCGCTGCAATCGCCGAGATCAGATTGATCTAAATCACCAGTTATTATCACTTGGCAATCTGTTCCAACTCGGGTCAACAATGTTTTCATTTGGTTTTTTGTTGCGTTCTGCATCTCGTCGGCGATGATGAGTGTGTTATCAAAGGTTCTCCCTCGAATAAAAGATAAAGGGACAATTTCAATTTCCCCTGTTTTTAAGTACCTGTCCAGGTTGCGTTTTCCGGTGAAAAGTGTCAAATTATCATATATTGGCATCATCCAGGGAAGCATTTTTTGATTTATATCTCCGGGCAGGTATCCGTGATCTTCATCGACAGATATTGCGGGGCGAGTTATTACTATCTTTTTGACATCATTCCACGAGTCAGACAGTTTATCAAGACAGTATTCGCATGCGATCATAGTTTTCCCAGTCCCGGCCGGTCCATGGCAAATGACTACATCCTTTGTGTTGAGACTATTCAAGTAATTCTTTTGATTTGCAGTGTGCTCAATTATCTTTATATTTGGAGGAACAAGATATGCTGATTTGGAATTATGCCGGGCAGATGCGAGTATAGTTCCTCGTTTGATCGCACGTTGTCCAGATCCATGATGATATTGTTTTAATGTCGCCTGCATTTTAAGTGCCATTATTCGTATTAATTGCATTCTTTAAGTGAAAAACTTTTTATCATAATGTTTTTGTTTTAAATTTCTGATATAAAGGATTATGTTTTCATAATTTAGTGCACGCGCGCCATGATTTCAATTCTTGCAGACAAAGCAACAAATTTTGTTTCAAAAATTATTCAATCGTTTACCACTGGAGCATCCTGTCGAAGCTTACAGAATATTTGCAAAAATGTAGAAATCAACGATTATGACTACTTGTTCGACAAAGGTCAAAATATTATCGACACGCCTCCATATCGTGTTGCCATGACGAGGAGGAGCAGCGATGAAAAGGAACCGTGGCCGCTTAATTGGGTACCTCCGCCGAATTTGAGATTGGCTAAATACAATTACAGTAACATAAATTGAGT
>MDTA01072412.1_pt1 | contig 16623 bp, 16 predicted proteins | sample 811151 | NCBI WGS metagenome assembly MDTA01 (sample SAMN05326648, study PRJNA326480) | marine metagenome | isolation source: seawater | place: Indian Ocean: South | collected 2010 | reverse complement strand
CGTACAGGATTAATGTCGATTCCGCCCCTCCTTTGAAATCTCCCACACACTTCTAAATGTTTTGGATTCAACTCCTGTTCTAGTTTTATATAAATCTCATCTATACATTTTTCATGAAAACCACCATGCTCTTTAAAAGAAATTAAATATTTATTCAGCCAGCTAACCCTAATAGGTTTATCAGAGTAAATGTAAATGTTTGCAAAATCTGGTTGTGAAGTTACAGGACAAATAGACCTAAAGCCATTAAATTTATATATGGTATTTGGTGTTGTAATTTTTTGCTTAACTTGATTTAAAGATTTATAAATAGGTTCATTATGAAAATTATTAATTAGCCTAGCTTTAATTGGGCTTTTAATAACACTTTCTAAATCCTTTTTTATTTTTTTTAATAATTCATGATTGTTCATGAAAGATTTTTTATAAAATTCATTTAGATATAGTTTCATTGATTTAGATTCAATTATTAGATTTGATTTGTATGAAATCTGAATCTCTAAAACTTTAAGTTGAGGAATTTTATTTTTATCCAGATACATGAAGTCGTAGACATTCCATATATCAATCCCGTGTTTAATAGAATCTCTATGCCTTTTAATTGGATCAAGAAGGCTTTTGCCTTTTTTGATAATTTTATTTGTTTTGCCTAAAACAGAAGTTCTCACTCTCTTATGCCAATCCCTTTATTAAGTAAATATAGGCAAGCTATTGTAAGTAAAAAAATAAATAGTCCAATCATTGATAGAGAAAATGAAATTGATACATCGCTTATACCAAGCATGCCTTCTCTAAAAGTATTGACTACGTATAACATCGGATTAGCTAACGAAATAGATCTCCACATTTCTGGAAGTATATTTATTGAATAAAACACTCCTCCAAGATAAATTAATGGTGTTAAGACAAATGTAGGAATAACTGAAATGTCATCAAAACTGTCAGCAAAAATAGCATTAATAAAACCCATAAGAGCAAATAAAATGGCGGTTAGAAAAAGAACTAATATTGTTAGAGGAAGGTTTGCAATGTTGAAATCAGGATAAAAGAAGAGGCTCACACCAAAAACAATAATACCAACCATTACCCCCCTGCATACTCCACCAAGTATAAAACCTAGCAATATAGTCCAGTTTGGCATTGGTGAAATAAGCAGCTCTTCAATAGATTTTTGAAATTTCACGCCATAAAATGAAGAAACTACATTTGCATATGAATTTGTAATCACTGACATCATAATTAGACCTGGAATCATAAATTGCACGTAATCAAAGCCATCCATTGATCCAATCCTTGGTCCTATCAATGAACCAAAAATAACAAAATATAAGGACATAGTTACTGCAGGCGGAACAAGCGTTTGAACCCATATTCTCATGAAACGCCTTATCTCTTTAGAAGTAAGAGTCCATAAGGTTGTTGCTATATTTATTTTTTGAGGTTTCTCCATATCATTTCTTTATCATTTCAATAAATAACTCCTCTAACCTATTTGATTCGTTTCTCATTGATTTTACTTTAATATTTAATTTGTTGAGTTCATTGAAAAGATTATTTATTGAGCTATCTTTATTGATTGCTGTTACTAATGTTAAAGGGTCATCAAGTCTTAATGAGTAATTCTCAATAGCAGGCGCTTCGTCAAGAGGCTCTTCTAAATCTAAAACAAAACCTTGGACATCTAGTTTACTTAATAAATCCTTCATAGATGTATCAATTACGATTTGGCCCTGATCAATAATTCCTATATTCCTGCACAACTGCTCTGCCTCCTCAAGATAATGAGTTGTGAGAATTATAGTTGTTCCGTTAGTATTAATTTCTTTTAAAAAAGTCCACATTTCTCTTCTCAGCTCAATATCAACTCCAGCCGTTGGTTCATCAAGAATTAAAAGCTTAGGTTCATGTATCAGAGCTTTTGCAATCATTAATCTTCTTTTGTAACCTCCTGAGAGTGTTCTAGCTTGATCATTTCGTTTATCCCATAAACTTAGTCTTTTTAACATGTTTTCAACTTTTGGTTTTGCTACAGACTTTTTTATTCCATAAAATCCAGCTTGAGTAGTTACTATGTCTATTACTTTTTCAAACTGAGAAAAATTAATTTCCTGTGAAACAACTCCTAGCATTGATTTAGCAATTGCAACATTCTCATCAATATCTATACCAAATATTTTTACATTTCCATCAGTTTTAGTTACTAGCGTTCCTATTATTCCAATAGTTGAAGATTTTCCAGCTCCGTTTGGACCTAATAGAGCATAAAAATCTCCTTCATTTACTTTTAACGAAATTCCTTTTAAAGCCTCAGTTCCTCCTGAATATACTTTTTTTAGATTATTTATTTCTAATGCGTAACTCATTTAAAAGTATTGTTATCTGTTTTCCCAACTACAAGAACACTTAAGACTAGGCCAATAATTAAACCTAGCCATACATATTCTCCTGAAAATGCTATTAATAACGATATAAATAAAGCTGAAGCCATTTCAGCGTTTGTTTTTGGTATTGCTAATGCAACATATGCACATGCAAAACCAGTTAAAACAAGCGTTAAATTTAATGCTATATTCATCAAAGGTTCCATTAATGTTATAAAGGGCAATGTTACATAAAGAAAAGGAATTGCCATTAAATAGTATGAACCAAGACCATCGAATATTGATGGCATCTCTTTAGGTCCCTTCTTCCATCTTTCTGCAACTACAACATGAACTCCAGTCCATAAAGCCCCTTGGGTTGGAAAATTAGGATTTACAATCAAGCCAATAAAATTTCTTATAGCAATAGACAAATGAAATCTATTTGAATCAACTGATAAAGGCTCATCGGGTCTTTCCTTTTGAGCATCATTAAGAATCTCCTGACCAGTAATAACATCTCCAAATAAAATAATATATCCAATAATTACAAGTGGTATTGCCTCTAGATACATAGTCGCGGATGGAAAACCTATTGATAGAGGTGATGTTCTTTCAAAAAGAGTAATAACATCTGGGAAAGCAAATCCCCATGTAACATCTAGTGTTGCTTCACCAACAAGATATGCGATGAATGCAGCTATAAGAAAACCAGGTAACAAGCCTAATGAGCTAACTTTTTGAAAAAAAATATTTTTTGCAGCTAATTTTTTGAAGGGATCAGAAAAGGTTGTAAGAATGCAAAGTGCAATAGCCACAGTCATTGCAATAGGTTGTTCCATATACTTTGCATCAAATTCTTTAAAGAAAACTTGATAAAAAGCTGCAACAGCAGCGCCTAATATGATACCTGATTTAAGTGCATTAGGTATATTACTAACTATCTTTTCACTTAAGCCAGTCATTCCTAAAAATGCTACTAGCAAAGTGAACTCAATACATATTGCTGCCATAAATTGAAACGTTTCAACTTGATATTCAGCACCTGACGGTAAGTAATATCCCATAGTTGCGAAAACGCCTATTACTATTGGATAGGCAGGAGTTATCCAACCAGGAGCAAAAGGTACACCAAATATTATTGGTCCTGAAGCAATTAAAGTTCCTGAAATAAATGATAATGCAACGCCCTCTTCAAATGATAAGCCCATACCCATAGCAATAGGAATTCCGGCAAAAGCAGTTGCCCCAGAAATAATAAGCCCCTGAAGGAATTCTGCAGTTCTGAATTTTATATGAACAAATGGAACTCTGAGTCTAAAGGGTCCCCATTTGATACCGTTAATTTTTACTTTTTCAATATTCATTTTGATAGATTTGCCATTCCGTCTTCTAATCCTTTTAGTGTTAGTGGATACATTCTTTCATCAAATAGTTCCTTTAGAATACATATAGAAGATGTGTAATCCCAATGATCATCAGGCACCGGATTTAGCCAAGCCATATTTTCAAAATGATCTGAAAGTCTTTTAATCCATACATGTCCAGCTTCTTCATTCCAATGTTCAATACTTCCTCCGGCATTAGTTATCTCATATGGTGCCATTGTGGCATCCCCTACAACAATAATTTTATAATCTGATGAAAATTTATTAATGATGTCCTGTACCAAGAACCTCTCTTGTGTTCTTCTTCTATTATCTTTCCAAACTGATTCATAAATACAATTATGAAAATAAAAATATTCTAAGTTTTTAAATTCAGTTTTTATTGCAGAAAAAAGCTCTTCACATAGTTTTACATATGGATCCATAGAACCACCAACATCAAACAAAACAATTACTTTTACAGAATTTAGTCTTTCAGGCACCATTTTTATATCTAAATAGCCAGCATTTTTAGCTGTAGATTTAATTGTGTCATCCATATCTAATTCTAAATCGTTTCCTTGACGAGCAAATTTTCGTAATCTTCTTAAAGCCATTTTTATGTCTCTGGTACCAATAATTACAGAATCATCTAAATTTGCATATTGTCTTTGTTCCCAAACTTTAACCGCTTTTTTTTGCCCGCCTTCACCGCCAACTCTAATACCCTCAGGATTTTGACCACCGTGTCCAAATGGCGATGTGCCATTTGTACCAACCCATTTATTACCCCCTTCATGACGATCTTTTTGTTCTTCAAGTCGTTTTTTAAACTCATCTAGTAGCTTCTCTAATCCACCAAGACTCTTAATTTTTTTAAGTTCTTCTGGGTCGAGTTCTTTTTCAAAAGCTTTTCTTAACCAATCTTCTGGAATTAAAGCTTGAAAGATATCTTCTAATTTTTCTATGCCTTTAAAATAAATATCAAAGGCTTTATCAAATTTATCAAAGTGTTTTTCATCTTTTACGAGTATTGTTCTTGAGAGATAATAAAAATCATCCAAATCAGCATATATAAGTTGATTCTCTAAAGCTCCTAATAAATCTAATAGCTCCCTAAGAGTGCATGGAACACCTGCTGATCTAATGGTTTGAAATAAATTTATTAGCATTATTTAGAGTTTGCTTCTCTTCTAGACATAAAAGCTAACCTTTCGAGTAATTGAACATCTTGTTCATTTTTAAGAAGCGCTCCATAAAGTGGAGGAATCGCTTTAGATGAATCAGCATTTTTTAATATCTCATCTGGCATATCATCTGATAATAAAAGTTTTAGCCAGTCAATTAATTCTGAAGTAGATGGTTTTTTCTTTAAGCCAGGTATTTTTCTTAAATCAAAAAAAATCTCAAGCGCTTCCTTAACTAGTTTTTTCTTTATTTTTGGATAATGAACTGAAACTATTTGATTCATTGTGTCTCTGTCAGGAAATTGAATATAGTGAAAAAAACATCTTCTTAAAAAAGCATCTGGTAATTCTTTTTCATTATTTGATGTCATTATTATCAATGGTCTGTGTTTTGCTTTTATAGTTTCACCTGTTTCATAACAATAGAATTCCATTCTATCTAGCTCCTGTAACAAGTCATTTGGAAATTCGATATCAGCCTTATCAATTTCATCAATTAGCAAGACAACTTGTTTATCTGATGTAAAAGCCTCCCACAATTTTCCCTTTTTTATGTAATTTGATATATCTTTAACTCTTTCATCACCTAGCTGTGAATCTCTTAATCTTGTTACAGCATCATATTCATACAATCCTTGAGATGCCTTCGTGGTTGACTTAATATGCCATTCAATAAGATCCATATTTAATGCGTTAGCTACCTCTATTGCTAATAATGTTTTACCTGTTCCAGGTTCTCCTTTGACAAGCAATGGTCTTTCTAGTGACTTAGCTGCATTTACTGCCATGCTCAAATCATCTGTTGATATATAATTTTTTGTGCCTTTAAATTGCATTTGTCTTCCTTATTTTGATAATTTTTCTTCTGACTTTAGTATTCTAGTTAGTTGACGGCTAGAAGCAACCAAGTTTCCATTTAAATCCCATAAATTACAATCCTGTTCAAAATAGCCTTTATTTATATCTGTTGCTATAAAGTCAGCATATATGTATTCAGTTGTTGGAAGCTGTCTTATATGAGTCGTTAATGTAATAGTAGGAACCCATCCGAGAGCTCCATATTTATTACATACAACCGGAGGAAGAATGTCTGAATAAAAAGATAAACAATATTGATCAGGTAATCCTCCTTCCATTTTTAAATATGCGCAACATCTTGCATCATATTTTGAATTGTCTGATTCTATATCTCTTTTCCACCAAACATGATCAGGATGAATTGAACACTCTAGTTGATGAATGAATGATGGAGTAAAGCCTTTGGTTATTTCATCATAGTTCAATGAAACATATTCGTCTTTATCTGTTTTGTTGATAATTTCCGAAATTGGTTTTTTTAATCCATCAAAACCCTTCATATGATGAAAATCAGAACATGTTCCTGTAAATGTAGTACAAATTCTATTATCTTGAATAAGCTTAACTATTCCAGATGAACTACCTTTACTTACTTTAAAAACATCAACTTCTAAAAAGATAGGCTTTGCTTCAATTCTATCAAGATATTGAACAGACGAACTTATGGCTGTTGAATGCGGTAAAACATTTGTAAGTGCTTTATGCATTATCGCCATTAAATAACCGCCATGAGGAGTATTACCAACAAAGTAATCTGTGTTTGGTTCAACGATAAAAGTATTTTTATCATTTTTCTCAATACTTATAGCATCTTGAAATTTTTGAAAATGATTCATGATTATGTAATTCTAGTTCATAATTTATATTTTAAAAACATTTATAAATATGCATAACGTCTTTGATATAGCCTGTAATTTTACTTCTGAGAGATTTGATAACGATCTTGATGAAGTAATCAAAAGAGCTATTGAAAATAATATTACAAAATTTGGATTAATATGCAGCCGCATAGATGACTTCCCAAAATTAATAAATATTTACAATAATTATTCGGATTCTTTTAATTTTACGATTGGGATTCACCCGCATCATGCAAATGAATTAAATGATGAATATTTAATTAAGTTAAAAGATTTGGTCACTAGTAATTCTCCTCATGCTATAGGAGAAACAGGTCTTGATTTTTTTAGAAATCTATCAACGTATGAAGAACAGATTTATGCATTTGAAGAACAAATTAAAATTGCTATTAGTTTAAATAAACCACTTTTTTTGCATCAAAGAGATTCACACGAAGATTTTATAAAGATTCTTAGAAAATATTCATCCGATATTAATAAATCAGTTGTTCACTGTTTTACAGGTACGCAAGCACAGCTAGATGATTATTTAGAACTAGATTGTTTTATTGGTGTGACTGGTTGGATATGTGATGAAAAAAGAAACGTTGAACTTCGCAATACTATTAAAAATATTCCTTTGTCAAAATTAATGATTGAAACTGATAGCCCATACTTAATTCCAAAAGATCTTGCCGAAAAGCCTAAGAACAATAGAAACGAGCCAAAAAACCTTAATCATATTGCGTCTACAATCGCTTTATTGATGGGTGAAGATGAAGAAGTTTTAAGAAGGCAAACTTATGAAAATAGTATGAGTTTTTTTAATCATTAAAAGCTTCTATAGATAGATCAAATTCGCGACAAATATCATCTATATCAATTCCAACCTTTTTTGCATTGTATTTAATTTCAGGTTTTGTTTTTGAAAAACGAGGTGAGGCACTAGGCTGGTTGAAACCATCAATATTTGTAAAAGCATTTCTTTTAAGATTGTGTATATTTTCTTGAGCTTCAGACATATCAAGAACAGGTGTAACACATGCATCTGTGTCTGCGAAAATATCTTGCCATTCTAATCTAGTCTTCTCCATTATTTTTGATGCAATAACTTGTTTAAGTTCTGGCCATAATTTTTTATTGTATTGATCTAGAAATCTTTCATCATCTATACCAAGTTTATCTAACAATTCACTATAAAACTGAGGCTCAATTGAGCCAATTGCTATGTATTTATTATCTTTACATTCGTATGTATCATAAAAATGGGCATAACCATCAAGTAAATTTGATTCTCTTTTGTCATCCCAGTGACCCATTTCCTTTAATGAATAAAAAAATGACATCAATGATAATGAGCCATCAACCATAGCGGAGTCAACAACTTGACCCTCTCCTGTTCTAATGGAATGTGTTAGTGCTGAGACAATGCCAAATGCAAGGTGCATTCCACCCCCACCATAATCACCAATTAAATTTAATGGTGGTATAGGATTAGAATCCTTTCTGCCTATCGCATTCAATGCTCCAGACAAACTTATATAATTTATATCATGACCTGCCATTTTAGACATAGGACCCTCTTGACCCCAGCCAGTCATTCTTCCATAAACAAGTTTTGGATTAATCTCAAAACAAACATCTGGACCAAGCCCTAATTTTTCCATAACACCAGGTCGAAATCCTTCAAAAATAACATCAACCTGACTTATAAATTTTAAGATCTCATCTACTGATTTTTTATTTTTTAGATCTGCAACAATAGTTCTTTTTGATCTATTATGTATATCAAATTTATTTTCCATACCTTCAGCATCTTTTCTACTAATTCTTATCACATCTGCACCTAGATCAGCTAACAACATCCCGCAGAAAGGTCCAGGCCCTATGCCAGAAAATTCGATTACTTTTATGCCTTTAAGTGGTCCCATTTGAATATATTATTGAAAAACTTTGTATTTGACTAATAGATTAGGCAAAAGTGTTAATGAAGAAACAAAAGACAATACCATTGCTAATGCAGTAAATAGACCAAATAAAATTGTTGGAAAGAAGTTTGATAAAGAAAGAATTGAAAAACCGGCTGCAATTGTAGTAGCTGTATAAAAAATAGCTCGACCGGTTGTTAAATGTGCATTCTTAAGAGCAATATCTGAAGAACCATTTATCTTTAGTTCTTTTTTATATCTGTAAATATAATGGATAGTATTATCAACAGCCATTCCAACACTTATGGCAGCAACAGTAATAGTCATTATATCTAAAGGTATTTTTAATAATCCAAGTAAGCCCATTACAGACGAAGCAACAAAAATATTAGGAATTAGACCAATTATCATAACTTTGAAAGATTTAAATATTAAAAATAACATTAATGAAATTACAGAAAATACAATTGTTAAAGACCCTATTTGAGATTTAAATAATGATTGAAGCATGTTGTTATATAAAACAGCAAGTCCTGTTATCTCGTATTGTGAGGGCTCTAAATTAAAATTATTTTGTAAATCATCATTAATTTTATTTAGTAGTTTGTCACGATTTAAATTAGATGCGGACTCATTTACTCTTGTAGATATTCTTACAACAGAATCATCTTTGTTTATGTATGAATACAAAAGAGTCTCTCTAATATCCTCAGGTAAAACTGACCTTAACAATGCAAGCTCAAGATCATTAAGGTCATCACCATTATTAATCTCTCTAGCTAATTTGACTCCACTGGCAACACTTAAAACTTTTCCAATCTCTGGAATTGAATCTAAATAATCATGAATTTTTTCTAATTCATTTAATGAGTATATATTCCACCAGTATCCTGCAGCTGAGCTTGACTCATCTTCAAATAAATCATCTTCAAAAAATTCATCTTCAATTGCAATTGATTCAAAACCATCCTCAGGTTTTGAAATTATAATATCCAAAGTTGCAGTTCCACCAAGTTTTGAATCAATTTCATACATCCCTTTATATATTTCAGTGTCTTTATCAAAATAATCTATAAATCTATTTTCAACTTGTAGTTTTGAAATACCTAAACTAAATACAATAAATGAGATAGTAAAAACTGATGCTATAAATACTTTATTTCTAATTGAAAAATTTAATAAAAATTGATTTATTTTATATAGTGATAAATAGTCTTTATTTCTTTCATTTTTTATTAGATACAGGACACATGGAAGAAAACTAAAAGTTAATATAAAAGCGATTGAAATACCAAATGCCATCATTTTTCCAAATTCAATGACTGGTTTTAATTCTCCAAAAGTTAATGATAAGAATGCAACTGCTGTTGTAAACGCCGCAAAAAAACAAGGTGCAAACATTTGATCATAGCCTTTTATTATTGCGTTTTTAAAATCAGTATCTTTATTAATTTCATTAATTTTCACAATTAGGTGAACGGTCAATGAGATTGTAAGTATTAGAAGTAAGGCAATAAAATTTGAGGATACTACACTTATTTTCCAATCCATATACCCCAAGAAACCCGCGGTTATAAAGGTAGCCATGAATGCGTTTACTAGAGGTAATAGCACCAACCAAGTAGAACCAAAAAATAAATACAGCATTAGTGCAAATATTAAAGCTACTGCAGATCCAAATTTAACTAAATCTGATTCTATATATTCCATCATATCTGTAGCAATCATTGATGGCCCACCTAGATAAATAGTTGCTTCATCTTTGTATTTATTTAAGGTATTTCTAATTTCTGAAACAAGATTCTTATTAAAATCAGATTCTTTATTATTTAATTCACTTATTCGCTGATTAATGATGTTGAGATCTTTTTGTAAATCAGATTTACTTTTGGCTGTTAATACTTCCTTTGAAGACAAGGTATCAAGAATTAAATATCTTCTTGATATTAGTTCGTCATATTCATCGTTTCCTCTTAAAACGACCTGCATTGCAGTTACTTTTCCGTCCTTGCTAATTATTAACTCTTTGTAAATAGGGTTATTAATAATTTCCTCTTTTGCAAGATCAAGATTAATACTTTTATCAGTTATATCTTTAAGATTATCTGCAACTTCTGTTAAACCAACTCTCGGCTGAAAAAATATGGGAGCATCTAAAATAGAAAGAACAGAATCAACACCATCAATGTTTTTTAAATCATTTTCAAGGTTTGCAATTCGGTTTAGTGAATAATCGGAAAATAGTTCGATTTTCGGTTCATAGGTAACTATTAAAAAACTAGAATCACCAAATTCATCCTCAGCTTCTCTATAAATTTTTAAGGATTCGTCACTTTCAAGAACTAATGCATCTGATGAAGCGTCAAGCTTAAAGTTGCTTAAACCTGCGGCAGATATAATTGTAAGTATAAATACACTAGAAATAACTAAAATGTACTTGCTAATTAGGAATGACGCTATATTCTTTATCTCGATTCTCATGCTATTTATTTGCGCAATTCGGTGAATCGATTACAACTGGATTATTTTCATACTCATGTTCATCAAAAACATGTATAGAAAGAGCATGAATTTCATTCATTAAATTATTTAATGTGCTGTAAATTAACTGATGTCTTTTAACAGTAGTTAAATCTTTGAATAAATTGGATACTACTATTAATTTAAAATGACTCTCAGACCCAGGAGGAACATTATGCATAGAACTCTCATTGATAATGTTTAAGACCGATGGGCTTAATTTATCGTTGATGATATCTTTTATTTGGTTCTCTATTATCTTTTCCATATTTTGTTATACAACAAAGCAAATATAACTATAAAAGATGCTCCGATAGCAACCGGCATTATAACGAATTCAAAACCTTTTGCTCCAACAATAGCTATAATTGGATTTGCTCCAGCTGGTGGATGAATTGTTTTAGTCAACATCATCAAAGCAATAGCAAGACTTAAGGCCAAAGCAATTGAAATGGGAGAATCACCCAAAAAATAAAATATAAATACACCAGAAGATGCTGAAAGAACATGCCCAAAGAAAACATTTCTAGGCGCTGCTAGCGGGCTATCGTGAACTGCCATTACCAAAACCAAACTTGCACCAAATGGAGGTATTAACCATACATTGGTTGAATCAATAGAATTAAAATAAGCTATTAGAAACATGCAAAAAAATGCACCCAAAGTTGAGATAATTATATTTTTATATTTTTGTGATAGAAAATTAAGTTTCATACCAATAAGATTAACTCATTTCTTCAATAAAGATAAATTTCATCCATCAAGATTAGGTAATTCATTCATAACATGAATCTGATTAATAACTTTTTCCCACTTAATCCATTCATCTTTATTAAGATCTGCTGCATGTTCTGCTGCTCTTAACATAGCAACAGCTTCAGCATCGTCCCCATATTGAGAAATTAAAGTATTTGCCAAAGATTTAATTAAATCTTGATCGTTCATATGATGAATATAAATTTCGTATCATTATCCCATGTATAATTTGTTCTTTATATGATAATTGTTATGAAATGAACGTATTGTGGATTAAAGATAATAAAATTGGTCACGAGAAACAAGTTAAGGTATTGCTAGATGAGTTATCAAAAGATCTTGAGCTAGATATTGATGAAAGAATAGTTAAAGAAAGATTTCCATTTTTTAGAACAATAAACCAAGTTGAGAAAAATTATTATGATATTGTTATTGGAGCTGGTCATAAAACCTATTCGTTGCTGCTTGATGTAAAAAAATATCAAAAGGATAATTGTAAGACAATCGCTGTTCTGTCCCCCACATTTAAAAAAGATTATTTTGATATTATATGTGCCCCATTACACGATAAAATTAAATTTAAATCATCAGATAATGTAATTTTTTTTGAAGGCTCATTGGCCAAGGTTTCAACAAACGAGCCAATTAAGGACATTACTATGATCGCAGTTGGAGGCACAAATAAACACTATAGATTTGACAAAGATCATTTAATTTATCAAATAAGTTTTTTAATTAATCTTTATTCAAATAATGACATTTATATTTTTAATTCAAGAAGAACTCCGGATAGTTTTAATAAAGAATTAGATAGAATAACGAAAAATAATGCGAATATAACGTTCGTAAATATCAATAATAATCAATCTATATCTATAGATGAGGTTTTACAAAAAGCTTCAACCAAATTCATATCAAGAGATAGTATGAATATGATGTATGAAAGCCTGTCTTCAAGAGGTGATACATATCTTTTAGATATGAAAGATATCAAATCAAATAATAAAGTTGTAAAGAATGTTAATAATTTGATTGCAAATAGAAAAATAGGATACGTAGATACCTCAGATATCATAAATGGAATTTCAAAATTGAAGCTAGAAAAACAGAACTCCTATAATGATGTTTATGCAGAAGTTGAAAAAGTAGCATTTGAGATAAGAAAACATTTATGAAAGTCGTTCATATAGTTTTAAGTGATAATTTTGCTGGCATAGAGCAACATGTTGATGAAATATTAACGAACACACTCTCAAAAGATACAACTCTTATCTGCAATAAATCTATTTCAGAATATTTTAATAAAGGTATTGATACGAAAATAATTAAAAATATTGGGCGAAGATCATTATTGGGGAAATATAAACTTAAACGATTATTAAAAGAAATAAAACCGGATATTGTTCATACACATGGGAGTAAAACAACCTCTATTATCAATTCCATAAAAGGTCACTATAAACATATTGCGACAGTTCATGGAATTAAGAAGGATAAGAAAGTATACGAAAAATGTAACTTAGTTATTGGCGTATCTAATAAAGCTGTTGAAGGCATTCAAAATAAAACATTAGTAATATCAAATTGGTGGAATCCTCATCTTAAAAAATCAACTAAACAAGGGGGTAAATATGCTCTAGCTGTTGGAAGACTGGAAAAAGTGAAAGGCTTTGATTTATTGATATCCTCATGGGCAAATATTAATACGAATCTTGTAATTGTTGGTTCAGGTAAAGAGAAAGATAATTTATTAAATTTAATTAAAAAAAATAATCTTTCAGAAAAAATTGAGATTTTTGATGAGGTTCAAAGAGAGGATTTAATTTCATATTATGAGGATGCTTCTGTATTAATTGTTTCATCACGTGACGAAGGTGGACCTAGAGTTGCTCTTGAATCACTCTACCTTGGTGTTCCTGTTATATCTACTGATGTAGGACATATGCCAGATATACTTCCAAAAGAGTTATTAGCTAAGAAAGATGATTTAGTCTCTCTTCAAAAATTACTTGAAGCACATGTAGATACAATTCATCTTATAGATCAAAGTGCTATTTTTGAATTTGTTCAAAATGAATTTTCAATAGATGAAAGTATCAAGGACATTCAGCTTGCCTATGATAAAGTGCTTAATAATTGATGATATAAATCTATAGTCTTTTTAACCATTCTTTCACTAGTAAAAGTATTATTTTTTGGGCTGGGGTAACTGCTGTCTGAAACTTTTTCAGTAATATTTTTTAAGTCTTCAATTTTATTAAGCTCTACCAAGCCATCTGGGTATAATTCCTCTAATATTTCTTTTGTTCCGCCATGATTCCACCCAACAACCTTTGCGCCGCAACTTATTGCTTCAATTGTTGTTCTGCCAAATGGTTCAGGCTTAATTGATAAATTAAAAACTACGTCGGAAAGCCTGTAAATATTAACAATATCATTTCTAGATCCAGTAAATGTAATTTTATTCTCTATGTTTAGTGTTTTAATCTTATTCTGTAATTTATTGAAATATTTACGTTTTGATTTTGCAACTGGTCCTACAACCAAAGCATGATATTTATCATTATTCAATAAAGATATTAAATCTATAAAACTATCAACACCCTTCCAGCTTGAGATTCTTGTTGGAAGAGTAAGTATTATCTTATCTTTTGATTGTGGAAATTCAGCGAACCATTCAAGCATCCATTTAGAATCAATAGAATTATTATTAAAAATGTTCATATCACAACCTCTTGGTATGGTTGTAATCTTGTTTTCAGGAACTTTGTAAGTATTTTTAATATAATTTTTAACTGTTTCTGATATAGCTATCATATGATCAACTTTTGACATAATTTTGCTATATGGTGGAGTGCTGTAAAGACCATGAAATGTTGAAATCAAAAGAGGCTTACTGTCTAAATTTTTAAAAGCGAAATAGTTAATCCATGCTGGCATTCTAGATCTAACATGTACTATGTCAGGTTTTTCAGATAAATAAATTTCTTTTAAAACTTTAGAGAGTTTTAATGAAAAAATACTCTTCTTGTGAATGGGTACTTTATAGTGTTTACCACCATCATTAATGATATCTTTTTCAAAAATACCACCATTTGATATAACTATTGACTCGTGATTATTTTCTGCAAGAGCTTTTGAAAAATCTTTAGTTCCTCTTTCAACGCCGCCAATATTTAATTCAGGTAGTAATTGAATTACTTTAAGTTTACTCATATCTTAAAGATACAGCTGGATCTAATTGAGCGGCTCTTCTTGCTGGCCAAATACCAAAAAATAATCCAACTAATGCAGAAAACGTTATCGAGCCAAATATAGCACTTATAGGCATAGCAAATGGCCAGTCGTTAAAAGAAGCAAATAAGTATAATAAAGAAGTTCCAATAAATACTCCTACTAATCCACCTAAAATGCATAGCAAAATGGCTTCAACTATAAATTGCATCATGATTGATCTATGTGTGGCTCCAAGTGCTTTTCTTAAACCAATTTCTCTTGTGCGCTCAGTAACTGAAACTAACATTATGTTCATAACACCTATTCCGCCAACTATTAAACTAATTCCTGCAATTCCAGCAATTAATGCAGTAAAAATACCAGTTGCTTGTCTTCTTAAATCTGAATACTGGCTCCAATCATTTATTCTAAAATCATTTTCACCACCGGGACCAATATCATGTTTTTGTCTTAAAATCTCTTCAATGGTCATCATGACATAATCAACATTGGTATCGCTGGCTATACCAACATTAATCCAACCAAGTCTATCTGTTCCAAATATTCTTTGTGATGCAGTTAATAAGGGGACATACAAGTCATCATCTGGATTTTGCCAACCTGTTGAGCCCTCTTCTTTTAAAATACCAACAACTTCATATGATGTTCCAGCAATTAAGATATTCTGTCCTAGAAGTTGCTTAACAGATTTCTTTAATTCGCCTGGAACCTTTGATCCTAAAACTACAACTTTTTTTCTGCCTAAGTTTTCTTTTTCAGTAAATAATCTGCCATGACCCAAATCAAATCCTCTTACCTTAAAGTTAACTGGCAAATAACCATTTATTTCACCGCTAATATTATTATTTTCATATTTTACTTGCCTGCTTCCTGACATTGCGGGCGCAATCAACCAGTTATGTTCTGTATTTTTTGCTAAAGCTTCAGCATCTTTTATTACAAGAGGATTGAAACCAGATGATATGCCACCTCTCTTTCTTTGACTTGGAAAAATAGATAGAGTTCTTGGTCCAAGTTCATCAATGTCCTCTTCTAATGCCTTACTTGCACTTGATCCAATACCTATGACTGCTATAACAGCTGCAGTTCCAATTATTATTGCTAGTGTTGTAAGAAAAGACCTAACACCATTAGTCTTAATGGAGGATACTGCTGACCTTAGTGATTCTTCTATTAACATTATCCGAAACTAAAAGTAGCGTTTACTCTTTGTTTGAAACGTTCTTGATAGTCAAATAAACTTTTGCTTGGAAGTATATAAACTATATCATCAGAATTGAGGCCCTCAATAATCTCAACGTTTACAAGATCAGAAACACCCACTTTAACCCATGATAGATTCGGACCTTGCTTTGAGTCTTTAATAACAATGAATCTATTAAAATTTTCGCCTCTAACTTTGTCTTTTAAGAATTCATCTATCTCTGCTTTATCTATATTAATTATTGAAGTAGCAGTGTATATGTCTTTTCTTGTTCTAAGAGACATTGTTGGAATGCTCATTGCGACATCTTTATTTAAAACTTCTATAACAACATCTGTATTCATTCCAATTAACAACAAATTATCGT
>MDTA01040491.1_pt1 | contig 16626 bp, 14 predicted proteins | sample 811151 | NCBI WGS metagenome assembly MDTA01 (sample SAMN05326648, study PRJNA326480) | marine metagenome | isolation source: seawater | place: Indian Ocean: South | collected 2010 | reverse complement strand
GGCGTTGGTAAGATCGTGGTGAGCCAGGAGAGCCGCCACATCTTGTCCCATCTGTTCGATGGTCATCTCTCCATTGCCTAGGGGCGTCTTACCGAGCCCCCGGAGGTCGCAAGCAAGAACGGTGTTGGTCGCTTGGAAATGGTCAACTTGATGCCGCCAGTTTTCCAGTTCGCAGAGATATCCATGGACAAAGACGATAGGTGGATTGCCCACTCCTTCACGAATATGATTCATAATCTGATCAACCATGGGAGCCTCTGATGATTAGGGGGTAACTCGTTCTTCGACAAACCGCGCGATGCGAGCGTTTACGTCGCCCGCGGCCTCAATCATCGTAAAATGACCTACGCCCGGAAAGCTCTCCGTTTCCGCTCCATCTATTCGCTCGACAATCATTTTCTGATAGGGCGACATTTCGCCCGGCTTTAAGGGACGGCGGTCTTCTCCAGGGTTGCGCGTCGTGCTCTGTATTACCAAAACCGGAACCGCTACGGCATCGAACGCGGCTTCGCATCGGTTCGCGTCCCAGTCCAACATTGCAAGATAGGTTGACGTCGCGACGTCGGGCGGTACGGCTGCACCCCGTTCCGCCAATCGGTCCCGGAGTTCGTTATAGGTTGGATCGAAGAACATATTGGCAAACATCGCGCGAGCGTGGTTGGGAAACCCGCGCTCAGCAATCAATGCTCCGAACTGACGCTTGGAGGGTTCGTAGTCGGTCGAGGCGCGGCCCGGGTCGACGAGAACGAGGCCGTTAACGCACTCCGGACGAGCAATGGCGTATTCGATGATCGGCCGGCAACCCATTGAGTGACCGCATAGGACCGACCGACCAATATCCTCGTTTGCCAAAGTCCGAGCGATGGCGAAACCGAAAGCTTGCATGGAAGGCTCGTTGGGTAATGTCGGCGATCCGCCAAAGCCGGGTAGATCAAGCGATAGACAAGTATGTGCCCCTTTGAAATGCGCTGTCTGTGCCGCCCAGTCCTCGCGTGCGCAGCCAAAGCCGTGCACGAACACGAACGCAGGCGTGCCGTCACCAACGCGATCGAAAGCGAGCGACATCAATCGCCGGTGAAGCTCTTGCCTTCTTCGGCGAGCTTCTTGAGGTAGGGCGACGGCGCCCAGCGATCGCCGAGCTCGTTGTGCCAAGCGGAAATCTGATCGTAAACCGCTTTTACACCAATCTGATCGGCCCACAACATGACACCGCCGCGATAACGCGGAAAGCCAAAACCGTTTAGCCACATTACGTCGGCATCGGTTGCTTTGTAAGCGATGCCTTCGTCAAGAATTTTGCAGATTTCGTTGATTGAACTGAAAAGAATACGCCTCAGGATCTCTTCTTCGGTAAAAGATTTGGGCGTAATGCCGGCTTTCTCGCGATAGTCGCTGATAATCCTCTCCACGACTTCGGATGGATAGGCTGTCCGGTCGCCTGTTTTGTAATCAAACCAACCGGCGCGGGTTTTTTGCCCAAAACGGCCCATTTCGCAAATGGTGTCAGGGATTGGCAGTCTTCGTGCGTTGGGGTTGGCTGCATAACGACGCTTACGGCCTTCCCAGCCGATATCATTGCCCGCCAAGTCAGCCACGGCGAAGGGACCCATCGGATAGCCGAAGTCATACATTACCTTGTCGACATCCTGCGGTAGGGCGCCGTCTTCAATGAGCAGGTTCATTTCGAGGTTAAAAGGCACACGGCTGCGATTGGCAAGGAAGCCGTCGCAATTGCCGCAGACGACGCCGACTTTTGCGATTTTTTGCGCGAACCGTTGACAGGACGCGACAATCTCTTTCGAGGTTTTTTCGCCGCGGACGATCTCCAGCAGTTTCATTACATTTGCCGGGCTGAAGAAGTGCGTGCCAATCACGCTTTCCGGTCGATTGGTTGCCGCCGCGATCTCATCGATATCAAGGGCAGAGCTGTTCGTCGCCAGAATTGCACCCTGCTTCATGGCTTGGTCGAGCTGTTTGAAGACGGGAATCTTGACATCCATCCGTTCAAATACGGCTTCTATTACCATATCGCAGTCGCCGAGGTCCGAATATGAAGTAACTGGCGTGATACGGGCCATGCGTTCTTCAACCTGCTTGGCGGAAATCGATCCGCGTTTGACTGAAACCTCGTAGGTACTTTGGATGCGGTCCATAGCCTTGGTAAGTGCCTCATCGCTCATCTCCAAGATGCGGACTGGAAGTCCGGCGTCGGCGCAAGTCATCGTGATGCCACTGCCCATCGTTCCGCCACCAATTACGGCGACCGACGCGACTTTGGTGACCGGAGTATTTTTCGGGATGTCCGGCACGTTACGGGCTTGGCGTTCCGTAAAAAAGGCGTAGCGAAGCGATTTGGCCTCGTCGGCGGCAACAAGCGCTTTGAATAGCTCGCGTTCTTTCGCAATACCCTCATCAAACGGGAGATTGACCGCTGCTTCGACACCTTCAATGCAGGCATAAGGTGCCCGCTGATTTCGGGCTTTGCGGGCAATTTTTTTTCGCATGGCGTCGAAGATGCCGGGATTTTCTTTTGCATCTTTTAGCTTTACGTCACTATCGCGAACGCGCGGCAGTGGTCGCACATCCGCGACGGTTTCCGCATATGCGATGGCGGCATCGAGAAACCCATCGTTTGGATATACGTCATCGAGAATCCCGAGCCCCTTGCCGGCGCTTGACGAATAATGCTCGCCACCAACGATCATATCGAGTGCGGCCTGTACACCTGCGAGACGCGGCACGCGTTGTGTGCCGCCAGCCCCTGGTATGATGCCGATGGCGACTTCAGGTTGGCCAATTTTGGCTGTCTCTGAAGCGATACGGTAGTTGCATAGCATAGCGGTCTCAAGGCCGCCGCCAAGTGCGTACCCCTGGATTGCTGCCACTACTGGCTTCTCGCTCATCTCGACTGTTTCACGCCATTCGGTCGGTGTCGTATTGCCCTTTCCCATCTGCTTAATGTCGGCGCCGGCAATGAATTTTTCGCCTTCTCCGATTAGCACCATCGCTTTGACCTGCGGGTCTGCATTTCCTCTTGCGACACATGCCGCCATGCCCTCAGGTACACCAGGGCTTAAGGCGTTAACGGGCGGATTGTCGACAGTGATAATGCCGATGATACCACGCTTCTCAAAGCGAACGAGTTCGGACATGTAGATTCTCCCGAGACAAAAGTTTTTGCTTCCGGTGGAACAGGGTTTAACTATTAATTAGCGCGTGGCAGCATATTGGACACGCAAAATCGAAGGCAAGTAAGGATTGACCGTCATGACAGCAGTTCTGGCAAGCGCATCGGAAACTAGTTTTTCGCAGGTTGTGGGCCCGCAAGTTTGGCGAGGGCCCGACATGGCTGAGCGTTCCGAAGAATGGATTTATGAGATGAATGCTGCGGATAATGCGGACCTGAAAGCCGCAACCGCTGCGGCGATGGCAACCGGCAAGGATATTCTCGAGATCGAAGCCGATGATTTTCCACTGCCGCATTTTGGCGCTAAGCTCTCGGAGATGCGCGCGGAAATGCTGCATGGCCGCGGCTTCAAACTCTTGCGTGGCTTGCCGATAAAAGACCGTCCGATCAAAGAAGTTGCGTTCATGTATTGGGGTGTTGGGGCACATCTCGGGTACGCAGTGTCCCAGAATGCCAAGGGGCATGTCTTAGGCCACGTGAAGGATTTGGGCCTTGATTATGCTGACCCGTTAGCACGGGGGTATCAAACATCGGCCCGCTTGCCTTATCACACGGATTACTCCGATCTCGTCGGTCTGCTTTGCCTCAAAACCGCGCGCTCTGGAGGTCTTAGCTCTATTGTTAGCTCGTCCGCGCTCTTCAATCACATAATGACCAAGCGCCCCGACCTAGGCGCTGCCTTGATGCAACCATTCTATAGAACCCGTTGGGGAGAAGTAGGCAGTGATCGCCCGGCTTGGATCGAGGTGCCCGCGTTTAATACGTTTGAGGGCGGTGTCAGTACTAGCTATGTGAGAAGCGCTGTCCGAAAAGCGCAGTTGATGCCGGAGGTTCCACGGGTGACAGCGAAGCAGGAAGAGGCGATGGACTATATGGACGAACTCGCCGGCTCACCAGAATTTCATTTGGATATGGCACTGCAGGTTGGTGATCTGCAGTTCGTCAACAATCATTACATCATGCATTCTCGTACAGCTTACGAAGATCAAGAAGATTGGTTGGAAAAACGGCATTTGATGCGGCTTTGGCTTGCGTGTGACGACGGCCCGACCTTTCCGCCTGGAATGACAGAAAACTTCCAAGGCCTGACCCGCAATGGACGGCCAAACGGCATTCACATACCAGGCGTCTCGTTCAGCGCGCCGCTGGATGCGGAGTAAGTTATACACGAACGGAGGGGAAAGAGCATGTTAAGCCCGGAAGACAACGATCTCTTGTCCCGTGTCGGACCGGGCACGCCAATGGGCGAATTGTTCCGCCGATTTTGGATACCGGCCTTGATCCCGGAAGAACTGCCTGGTCCCGATTGCGAACCTGTCCGAGTGCGGCTCTTGGGAGAGGATTTGGTTGCGTTTCGCGATACCAACGGCCGCATTGGTATCCTCGATGAAAGGTGCCCACACCGCCGTGCCTCCATGTATTTTGGGCGGAACGAAGAGTGCGGTCTCCGTTGTGTTTATCACGGTTGGAAATTTGACGTGGACGGCAATTGCGTCGAGATGCCGAACGAGCCGCCCGAGACGGACTTCAAGCATAAGGTTCGGATGAAAGCCTATCCTTCCGCTGAATGGGGAGGATATATCTGGATCTATATGGGCCCCGCCGACAAGAAGCCGCCGCTACCTGAATTCGAATGGGCGACCTTGCCGCCCGAGCATCGCTGGCAGAAGAAGTGGCACTACAACGCGAATTATATGCAGGGCTTCGAAGGTGAGATCGATACCTGCCACACGACGTTCCTACACCGTTTTGTTGATTTCTCGACACTATCGCCTGGCCTTGCAGCGGCGCATTCGAATTGGCAGAACGACGGGATGCCGTCGATCCATATCCGGTCGACCGATTATGGGTTTTACTACGGCTCGCAGCGCGATGCGCCGGACGGGGAATACAACTGGCGGATCACGCAGTGGATCCTGCCCAGTAACTCAATCATCCCGCACCCGAAATACCCGATTTCGTCGCGTGCTTATATCCCCATCGACGATGATAATACATTCGTTTTCGGGACTTCATTCAATCCGGAAGCGCCAATGACGCAGGATGAGTGCAAATATCTGGAAACCGGCCTCGGCGCCGCACCTCAGACGATTCCTGGTACATTCACGCCGGTGATCAATCGCGATAACAACTACATGCTGGACCGCGATTCGCAGCGCGCAGGTAACGCAACGGGCATTCCGGGTGTTAACAATCAGGACCGCGCGATCGTCGAGAGTATGGGGCCCATCGTTGATCGGGAGAACGAACATCTTGGCACCTCGGATAAGGCGATCATTAGTTCGCGTCGCCAACTTATGCAGCTGGCTAAAGACCTGCAGAACGGCATCGAGCCGTTGCTTCCCCACAATCCGGCAATGTTCGGTGTACGCGCCATTGACGTGATATCGCCCAGCGACGAGCTCGAGACGGTCGTGGAAACCCACAAAGAGTCGTTGAGGCTTCCGTCTAGATAGACAAGCCTTGTTTAGTTGCCGTGCTCGACAACCCGGAGCTCGGCAACCGTCTTGCCATCCCGATTGGCGGCCCGAAAATCGGCATAGGTACCGGCGGTGTCGCGTTACTCCCAGAGGGAGGTCATCGTCTATCCTTTTGGATAATCGTCGATGGCCGTGACGCGGCCCGATATTTAAAGCGTCTCGCCGAGGCGAATTTGACGGCGCTGCTCGATCCGGTGCGCGGTATGAACGGGTGCGCGTTCCGGATGGTTGGCTAGGACCGTTTGTGCGCTAAGAATGATTGGGTCACGTGCGATGAATGCCGGACCGGCTAAATCACCGTAAAGACTTTCCGGAATATCGCAATGGCTGTGGAGGCGTCGCTGCTCTTCCGCCGTATTCGTGATATCGAAGGTCGGAAATGTGTATCCGACTTTAGTGAGATAGGGGACATCTGCCATCAATTGGCATTCGTCCGATCGACCGCAATCATTGCGTGTGTTTCGGCCAGCGAGCGAACTTCGGCATCGTCCAACAGCCCACGTGATTTCATTTCCCGATGGCATTCCGGAAGGTTGTAGAAGGGAATTGAAGGATAAAGGTGATGTTCGATATGGTAGTTGACCCTATGCGGGAACATCCACCAATGCAGCCACCACGGCGCGAAATTCGTTCGTGATGCGGAGAGCGGCGTGCTGAGATCTTTTACAACCCCGTGCTCGCAGATCGCTCGATAACGCAGCAGCGGTTGTTGGATCGTCACCATCGGAACGAGCCAGAGCAGGAGGTATTCCACGATGTATCCCGTCGCGAGTGCGATGACTGGCGCGCCAATGTGAAAGGCCACGACGGTCCAACGATCCTGTCGCGCAGCCCGGCGTAATTCGGGGGACGTATCGTCCAGCGGTCGGTTGGCCCCTTGGGTGTTGTCGTTGATCGCCGGCGCGCCGAAGAAGTAGGCGTAGGTCTTCCAGGCATTCAGCCCAAAGAGGTCGGCGATCAGTTTCTTTGCAAGATATTTCCGCCCGCGCGGATATCCGGCGACTAAAGGAATGTCGGGATCGCGTTCTTCGTAAAGATGATTGTGGTGCAGTCGGTGAAGAACGCGGTAGGTTCGCATGGAGAGGCCGACGGGTGCGGCCAGCATGCGGCCAATGGCATCGTTTAACCAGCGCGATTTGTAGAGGCGGTAATGAGCTGCATCATGTGCCAGAACGAAACAAGCTTGTTGCCGTCCGGCGATTACGACCATCGCTGGAATGATAGCCCAGGGTGTCCACCAATAGAGTGCTGCTGCGAGTGAGATAACGATCAATCCGATCGTCTCAAATACACCCAATGTTGATTTTATAGGATTGAGTTTTGTCAGCCGTTTGACGACGTCTGGTGGTAGCCCCACTTTGCGCCGTGCATCAGGGCGAAATTCCTCACCTATGCCTGCTACTGTTATCATGCGATGTATAATAGCATTGGAACCGAATTTGGTAAGGGAATAGTTATGGCGCGCACGGCCTCGATTTGGATGCTTCTTGGGTTGGCGCTCAGTTTCGGTGCGCCTGCTTGGGCGGATGTTGTGATCGGCGTAAAGCCGCAATCGGTTGCCGATACCTTCCATCCGCGTCCGGCAGGCATTACCGTCGAGAACTGGGTGACGGGTTTAGAGGCCCCGTGGTCCTTGGTCTTTCTGCCGGATGGACGCGCGCTCGTGAGCGAGCGGCGCGGTCGCATTCGCCTCATTCGGAAAGGCCAGTTGCAGGACAATCCTTATGCTGTCTTTGAGACGGCGAGAGGGGCGTCCGGCGTCGGCGATTTTTTTCTCAATCTGTTTGCGCGGGGCGAGGGTGGTCTCATGGGATTGGCAGTGCACCCCGACTTTTTGGCGTCGCCCTTTATATACGCAATGTATACGTGGCGTGGGCGCGAAGGGGTCCGGAACCGCATTGTTCGGCTTCGCGATCGCGGCGATCATGCAACCTTCGATAAAATTATTCTGGGGGGTGTGCCGGGCGCCTTATTTCACAATGGCGGCCGGATCGCGTTCGGCCCGGACGGCATGCTGTATGCTGCGACGGGCGAAATTTTCGAGATGCATATGGCGCAGGATTTGAGTGCACTCGGCGGGAAAATTTTACGTATCGACCCGGACGGAGGCATTCCCGCTGACAACCCATTCCCAGGTTCAGCCGTTTGGTCGTATGGGCATCGGAATCCACAAGGTATGGTGTGGCACCCGGAGACTGGTGATTTGTTTCAATCGGAACACGGCCCGTCTGGGGAGATTGGCTTTGGTGCGCATGACGAAATTAATGTTATTCGTCGAGGTGGTAACTACGGTTGGCCTTTGGTGGTCGGCGCACCGGGAAAGTCATCTTATATCGACCCGATCGTTATGTGGCCTGACCATTCTGTGCCCCCATCTGGGATCGCGTTCCATAAGGGCGACCTTTATGTGGCCACGCTTCGTTCGAAAGCGCTTATCCGCATTGGCATCGCGCGCAGCGGAAAAGGATATCTCGTGACCAAGATCGAACGGCTGTTCGCGGAGAATCAACACGATGGACTGCTTGGGCGTTTGCGAGACGCAGTGACTGGCCCAGACGCCTTGCTTTACGTGGTTACAAGCAATCGGGATGGTCGTGGTAGTCCAAGACCTGGCGACGACAAGATTTTGAGGCTAACGATCCAACCATAGTGGCTATTTGTTTTTGCCGCGTTCGATCGCTTCAGCGATCACGGTGTGATACTTTTCGCCAAAGCCCATTTTGTCGGCCCGTTCTAGCATCTCGCGGTTAGTGTAGGCGCCCTCCATAACTACTCCGCAGCTTTCAGCGACATTTATGGCGTAGTTCAAATCCTTCAGCATGTAGCTGATCCGAAAAGATTCAGTTGGATGATTGTCCTTGGCCATGAACTTAATACCGTGGTTTCGTAGGACGAAACTGTCGGCTGAACCGGTGGCCATAGCTTGGAATAACGTCTCGCCATCGACGAGGCCTGATTCTCGTGCACAGACCAACGCCTCGCCGAGTGCGTGAGTGATACGTGCAACGAGCATATTATTCATCAGTTTGAGGAACTGGCCAGCACCGACGGGGCCGCCGTGGTTTACCTCTTGGCCCATGCGGTCAAGATAGGGGCGGGCCCGCTCTACATCTTCTGTATCTCCACCAACCATGAAACTCAGGGTGCCGTCACGTGCAGCCTGGGCTGACCGCGTTACCGGTGCGTCAACGAACTTCACACCTTTATCTCCAAAGGCGGCAGCGATTTCATGGGTCATTGGCACGGGTGCAGTGCTGCAGTCAACGATAAGCTGTCCGGCATGAGACAATGCGATCAATCCATCAGGTCCTTCACAGACCGCTCGAATTTGAGGCTCCCCTGGCAGTGATAAAAAAATAATGTCTGCGGTTGAAGCAATTTCAGAGAGCTCGCTGACCGGCTCGACACCGTCGTCTGACCAGGCCTCGACGGTGGACATGACCACGTCGTGGCCAATAACCCGGTTGTCTCCTTTGCGTGCGATATGGCCGCACATTGGCCCCCCCATGACGCCCAGACCGATAAAGCCGATCACTTCGTTAGATGGCATTTTTCTCTCCCTTTGATAATTTTGATTATTTTGCGGCGGTAGTGTCTCGCCCGCGCCTGTATTTTGGGGCGCAGGATCCGGCTCCCATCATGGTTACGCGGTAAGGTTGATGTGCCATTATTCGGACCCCCTGGCCGGTTTTATTCGTAAATGGCATTTAGCCTCATCAGTGGTAGCGGCAACTGACGAACGAAGCAGAGTCAGAAACGTTTACGCACATCTTCAGGCAAGAGAAACCCAGTTCGGCGAAGCAAGCGACGTTGCGTTGTGGGAAATGGGTCGCGGCGATGAATAGTCGTCGTATTATCGTGAATGACTAGATCGCCTTCCCGCCATTGATGGCAATAGGTGGCCTCCGGGCGAGTTGCGTAGGATTGCACTTCTTTTAGCAACGCATCGCTGCCTTCTGTCGCCATGCCGTCTACATGCAGAGCGTGGTTTGGGCTGAGGTAGAGGGCTTTTCTGTTGAGGTAGGGATGGGTCCGAACGAGGGGATGTGAGAGGGGTGGCTTCGCTTTAAGCTGACTTTCTGGTAAGCCGAGCTTTTGCGTCTCCGCTGCTCGCGCGATTGAATATGTGACGCTCTTGTCAGCAATCCTGTCCTGTAATTCTTTTGGCATGGCTGAATAGGCTTGTGCTAGGTCGCCGTAGCAGGTCGCACCACCGTCTTCTGGAATTTCGACCCCATAAAGAATGGTGCCAAATGATCCTTCTTTTGAATAGGCTTGGTCGGTGTGCCAATGCACTTCGCCATCCCCAAGATCGCCCAGCTTTCTGCCGCCTTCCTCAATATTTGAGATGACGGTTATAACCGGTCGATCTCGATCGTTGAATTGATCGCGCACATAAACGTAGGTTGGCCCAAAGTATTCCGCGAAACGTATGAGGTCTTCGTCGTTGAGTTGTTGATTTCGAAATACTGCCACTTTATGTCTGAGCCATAGGCCTCGCATTTGTTCAACATTCTCGGCCGTTTGCTCTTCGGACAGATCAATACCTTTGATCTCTACTGCAAAGCCGGGTCCGAGCAGTTTGTGTTTCATTGGTCAACGTCCTTTGAATTGCGCGTCGCGTTTTTCACGGAATGCGGTGGTCCCTTCATCTAGGTCATCCGTTTGGCCGAGATCATAGAATGACCGCGATTCCATCCGCAGCGCGTCTTCCATAGCTTTACCGTAAGCTGCCAATACAACCTCTTTTGCAGCTTGCTGTGCCAAGGGCGCCCGTGACGCCAATTTTTCAGCATATAAAAGGGTCTCATCCAGCAGCTGGACGGCAGGAATAATGCGATTAACCAAACCGATCCGGTAGGCGTGTTCGGCGTCGAGCCGGTCTCCGGATAAGATTATCTCCATCGCATGGCCGAGGCCGACGATTTGTGGCAATCGAACGCAACCGCCATCGCAAGGATGGAACCCCCACCGGACGTCCTGGAAAGCGAAAATCGCATCTGGCGAGCAGAAACGGATATCGGCGGATAGAGCAAGTTCTAAGCCACCCGACATGGCAAACCCATTGACTGCTGCGACCACGGGTTTGCTAATTTCCATTCCGCGTGTAATTCCACCGAATCCGGGGCCATTCGTGAATTTGTGGCGAAACTCCATTGCGGGTGAGGTGGCGAACGGCATGGTATAAGTCTTTAGGTCTGCGCCTGCGCAAAAGGATTTTTCACCTGCGCCGGTCACAACGGCCACACGCGCATCTTTGGTTACAATGAATTCCCGCCAAAGTGCAGTTATTTCGTCATTTGCGTCGAAATCGAGCGCATTCATTTTTTCGGGCTGATTAATGGTAAACAACCAAACGTGATCGTGTTTATCGAGTTTGATGGCCTGGGACATGCGTGCATTCTCCGCAATCGGTATAGGTCTTTGTTGATAAGTTAGTGTGGCCTTCGGCATGCGAAAGGCGCCGGAGCATAGGAAATCGGTGGCAGGTGTTAGGATAGGTACGTTGCTTGACGAAACGAACACCTAAATAAATAGAGATAGACAATTTTAAGCTGCGCGCGGCAATCCGGCTGAAAGGCGGTTTTCGAAATGCGGCATTACTTTGGATGAGAAAATGCGGGCCGCCTCCGCATGTGGGTAGCCTGAGAGACAGAAACTGCTGCAGCCAGCATCAACAAATTCATCGAGCGTATTGGCTACTTGTTTTGGGGAACCCACGACGGCAATGCCGGCGCCTGCGCGAACGGTTGAAATACCGGTCCAGAGATGCGGATGAATTTTCATCTCTTGGCCTGATTCCTCTAAAAGGTCCCAAACGCGACGATTTGCTTCCGATGTTTTGCGAATACCTTCTACAGCGTTGGCACCTAACCGGTTGTTAGCGAGATTAAATTTCGTTGATCCTTCTATAAGCCGATAGGCTTCATTCCAGGCTTCTTCCTCAGTATCACGGCAGATTATTTGTAAGCGCATACCAAATTGGATGTCATCTCGCCGTTCATATCTTGCTGCACGTTTCCGAATATCTTCGATCTTTGTCTTAATTACCTCCGGTTTGTCGCCCCAAAAAAGATGGACGGTCGAATGTTTGGCGGAAATCTCTAAGGCGTAATCTGAGCCACCGCCTAGGAAAAATGGGGGAAAGGGTTGCTGCAAGGGCTTCGGCTCAATCGCTTGGCTTACTGTATAGTGCTTGCCTTGGTGGTCTATTGACCCAGAAGCCGCCCAAAGCTTTTTCATAATCTCAACTTCTTCGTCCATTTTCTCATAGCGGACTTTTTTCGAATCCATGATGCCGTCTGCGCGGGTATCATCGTCACTGATGCCCGCAATTAGATTGATGCAGAGCCGGCCTCCAGACATCTGGTCGAGCGTGGCGAACATCTTGGCGGCAAGCGTCGGATTACAATAGCCGGATCTTAGCGCGACTAATGGCGCGACATTCTGGGTGCGGGCTGCGTAGTAGGACGCGACGACTGTCGCCTCCCAGCATGTTGCGTTCACTGGCATCAGTAGATATTTGAATCCACCGTTATCCACGGCCTCTACGATCTCGTCGAAAACGGAAGAGCTTTGCGGAATTCTGGCTGCCGGGTCACCCAAGCATGTCGTATCGCCGCTTGTTGGCAGGAACCATCCGAATGTCAGACCATCTCGGGACATGTTGACCTCGCTGAATTCTTTCTGACACTAATCGTAGCACGGAAATGAAGGATGCCTAGGCATCGTTTGATGATCTCACTACGCCGCAAAAAAAGGTGAGATGTGGAAGAGGGAAATTATTTGTAATTATATTGTTCAATGGTTTCCTAAAAATCGCCTCGTTACGTTGTCGATGCCAACGGTCTTTATTAAATGGATGCGCCTTTCCCGAAGAGTGGCGTTCAGATAAGAATAGAAGGTAAATGTGGGAGTTGGTTACATGCTGACGATGCCTGATATTGATGAGAATGTTATGGGCCGACGCGAACAGATCGCTGTGGCGCTGCGGAAGATCGTACCAGGCGAAGGCGTTATCACGGAAGAAGCAGAACGCCGTGCTTACGAGACAGATGGGCTGACTGCCTATAAGCAACTGCCGTTGATCGTTGTCCTGCCAGAGACAACGGAACAGGTCAGCCAAGTTCTCCGGTATTGCAACGACAATAAAATTCGTGTCGTGCCGCGCGGGGCCGGGACCTCGCTCTCTGGCGGCGCATTGCCGCTGGAGGACGGTGTGCTGCTTGGGCTGGGTAAATTCAATAAAGTCCTTGAGGTCGACTACGCCAATCGTTGTGCCGTTGTGCAGCCCGGGGTCACGAACCTTGGTGTCACGCAGGCCGTTCAAAAAATGGGTTTCTATTATGCACCTGATCCGTCATCGCAAATTGCATGTAGCATCGGCGGCAACATTGCAGAGAATTCGGGTGGTGTGCACTGCCTGAAGTATGGGCTAACTACCAACAATGTGCTCGGTCTCGAAATTGTGATGATTGATGGTGAGGTTATTCGTATAGGGGGTAAGCATCTAGATAGTGAAGGTTACGATATCCTGGGTGTGTTGACAGGATCAGAAGGGTTGCTCGCAGTGGTTACAGAAGTAACCGTTCGTATATTGCGTTCGCCTGAGACGGCGCGGGCACTTTTGATCGGTTTTCCGTCGAGCGAGCTGGCGGGCCAGTGCGTCAGCGATGTGATCGGTGCCGGGATCATTCCAGGTGGAATGGAGATAATGGATGGCCCCGCGATACAGGCGGCGGAGGATTTCGTCCATGCGGGCTATCCGGTTGATTGTGAAGCGTTACTTATCGTCGAGTTGGATGGACCGGAGACCGAGGTTGATTACTTGATAGACCGCGTTCGTGTACTGGCCGAGAAGAACGATGCGAAGACAATACGGATTTCCCAAAGCGAAGAGGAACGGCAGAATTTCTGGGCTGGGCGCAAAGCAGCGTTTCCGGCGGTTGGCCGAATTTCACCAGACTACTACTGCATGGACGGCACAATCCCGCGTCATCAATTGCCGCACGTGCTGAAATGCATGAATGAGATGTCGGAGCGGTTTGGCCTCAGGGTGGCTAATGTTTTTCATGCGGGTGATGGCAACTTGCACCCGTTAATCCTCTACGATGCCAACAATCCGGGTGAGCTGGAAAAGGCTGAGGAATTTGGTGCGGAAATCTTGAAGCTGTGCGTTGAAGTTGGTGGCGTTCTTACTGGAGAGCATGGCGTTGGCGTCGAGAAGCGCGATCTGATGGGCACGATGTTCAGTGAAGACGATTTAAAGCAGCAGCAACGCCTTAAATGCGCTTTTGACCCCGAAGGCTTGCTTAATCCTGGGAAAGTCTTCCCCACATTGCACCGCTGCGCTGAATTGGGTCGGGTACATATTCATGGCGGTCATACGCGTTTTCCGGATATCCCAAGATTCTGAATTTATGTTGAATTTACCTCATCATCCCAAGGTGCCGTGCTGGTTCTCTTCCTCTTCTGTAGGCTGTAGGGGGACGACGACATACGAGATAGCGCTTCTCTTACCGTGTGCGGGAGGTGCTGCGAAATGAGGGTTTGCATTTGTCGGAACACTTAAAACCTCAAACACCTGACCAAGTGCGGGAGGCCGTTCAATGGGCTGCGAAAAACAAGGCTCCGGTTGAGTTGATCGGTCATGGCTCGAAGCGTGTGATTGGGCGGCCTGGAAATGCGGGTCACACGCTCGACGTCTCAGCACTCTCTGGTATTTCTCTTTACGAGCCGGCGGAACTTGTGCTTTCAGCTGGAGCTGGCACTGCGCTTTCTGAGATCGAGGAGACAGTCGCAGCAAACGACCAGCAGCTAGCATTTGAGCCACCGGATCTCTCCCACCTTTTAGGCCATGGAAATGGGAAAGGGACGTTGGGCGGCAATATAGCAAGCAATTTTTCCGGGCCTCGGCGGATCAAGGCGGGTGCCGCGCGAGATCATTTTCTTGGCTTTAAGGCGGTTTCAGGGCGGGGCGAAAACTATAAATCCGGCGGTCGTGTTGTGAAGAATGTCACCGGGTATGATCTTTGCAAGCTACTGGCGGGTTCTTGGGGGACGCTAGGCGTCATGACTGAACTGACAATCAAGGTTTTACCGAAACCGGAGAAAATCCGCACAGTGTTGGTCATGGGGCTTGATGCGGGTGCTGGAGTTGCGGCCATGACGCGCGCTTTTCATTCGCCGCACGACGTGACTGGTGGGGCTTGGTTGCCTGAAGTGCTCGCCGCAGGGTCTAAAGCGTCTTATGTTCGTGAGGCTAAGGCCAGTATGACCGCGATCCGTGTCGAAGGCCCCGGGCCATCCGTCGAATACCGATGCCGAGCGCTACGCGAAGAACTTGGCATATTCGGTCCGACAGAAGAGTTGCACGGTCATAATTCAAGTTGGTTCTGGAGCGAAGTGAGGGACGTTCGTCCTTTTGCGGTAGATGGCGACACCCGGTTGGTCTGGCGAATATCGGTGCCACCACAGGCTGGGGCTGGCCTCGCTGCATATTTGACTGATGATCCCGGTTCTCAGGCGTTTCTGGACTGGGGTGGCGGACTTATTTGGTTAGCGGTTCCTCAAACAGATTTTGCACATGCCAATACTATTCGCGCGGCGGTTTCGGAGGTGGGTGGGCACGCCACGCTAGTCCGTGCGCCAGAAGAGCTTCGGGTAGCCGTGCCTGTGTTCGAGCCGCAGTCAAATGGTTTGGCGAGATTAAGTGCGCGCGTGAAGGAGGGTTTTGATCCTTTCGGCATTCTCAATCCGGGCCGCATGTACGCGGGAGTGTAGGCCATGCAGACCAATTTCACCCTCGACCAACTTTCCGATCCGGATATCGCGGAATCCAACGCAATCCTGCGGGCTTGTGTCCACTGCGGTTTCTGCACGGCGACATGCCCGACCTACGCGTTGCTCGGCGACGAGCTCGATAGTCCACGCGGACGTATCTACCAGATCAAGGATATGCTCGAACGCGATATCCCGGCGCCAGTGGAGACAGTCAAACACTTGGATCGTTGTCTCTCTTGCCTTTCGTGTATGACAACTTGTCCATCCGGCGTGCATTACATGCATTTGGTTGATCATGCGCGCGCACATATCGAGAAGACCGTGCGGCGGCCCTTTATGGAGCGTTCTATTCGGAACCTTCTTGCTTTAGTTTTGCCGCGCCCATTTATCTTCCGCCTAGCCTTGATTGGAGCATTCTTTGCCAAGCCTATCGCTCGCGTTCTCCCGGGCGCGTTAGGTGCCATGTTTCGGATGGCGCCGAAGTCGATTGCGCCACCGAGTTATGTCGATAAGCCGCAGGTGTTTTCAGCAATAGGAAAGCAGCGCGGGCGCGTGGCCTTGATGAACGGCTGTGCGCAGCAGGTTTTGGCGCCAGAAATCAACGAAGCGACAGTTCGTATCCTGACGCGTCATGGCATTGAGGTCGTCGTCGCGGACGGCGCTGGTTGTTGCGGTGCCCTGGTGCATCACATGGGCCGAATGGGCGATAGCCTCGGACAAGCGGCGCGGAACATTCACGCTTGGTCGTGGGAGCGGGAGGTGCGCGGGCTTGATGCTCTCATTATTAACACCAGTGGCTGCGGGACGATGGTAAAGGATTATGGTTTTATGTTTCGTGAAGACCCGATCTTGAAGGAAGATGCAGCATGGGTGTCTGCGATGACGAAGGATGTGACTGAATATCTGTCCACGCTTGATATACCGACGAAGGCGCCGGAGCTGTTGCGTGTGGCCTACCATTCCGCATGTTCGATGCAGCATGGTCAAAAAATTACTGACGTACCAATACAACTGCTGAGAAATGCTGGCTTCGACGTTGTGAGCCCTGCCGAGGGGCATCTGTGCTGTGGGTCGGCTGGAACTTATAATATCCTAGAGCCGGAGATTGCAGATCGTTTGAAGGAGCGCAAGATAGCGAATCTTCAAGCGATCGAACCACAGGTGATTGCAGCTGGC
>MDTA01181219.1_pt1 | contig 16628 bp, 13 predicted proteins | sample 811151 | NCBI WGS metagenome assembly MDTA01 (sample SAMN05326648, study PRJNA326480) | marine metagenome | isolation source: seawater | place: Indian Ocean: South | collected 2010 | reverse complement strand
CGGTTTTTATCGGTTTGCTCAAGATGATCATCGTGCCACTGATTTTTTCCTCAATTGTCACTGGCATTGCTGGCCTCTCTGGCGGTGCCGGGTTTGGAAGGCTTGGCTTAAAGACGCTTGGTTATTATTTCTTAAGTAGTATGCTTGCAATCGTTATCGGATTGGGAGCGGTTAATGTTATGAAACCTGGGTTGGTGGACGGCAAGCCAAACCCGGAGGTCGCAAAATTCATCGAGAAGCACAGTGAAAACTTCAAGAAAAAAGGCGCATCGGTAAATGAAGATGCGACCGGTTTAAGGGAAGACCCCCACCCACTGGGTATTGTTGGCGATCTGGTTGAGAGAATGATTCCGACCAATGTGTTTAAGGCGGCTTCAGACAATGGGGCCATGCTTTCATTGATCTTTGTCAGTCTCTTGACGGCGTTTGGACTAAGGACAATTGAAGGGGTAGGGAAGGAGGCGTTAGTCAGTGCTGTGGGCGGGCTTAACAAGCTGATGATCAAAATTACTGGATGGATTATGCGGCTTGCGCCGATTGGGGTGTTCGGATTGATGGCTGCTACCATTGCCCAGACCGGTCCGTCGTTTCTCTTATCGATGGCCAATTACATGTTGACGGTGCTCATCGCTCTTGGATTGCATTTGTTCGTTGCTCTGCCTTTGTTGCTTGTGTTTCTTGGAAGAGTCAATCCATGGCGGCATTTTTGTGCGATGAGGGATGCGTTGTTGACTGCATTTTCCACAGCTTCATCCTCGGCGACGCTTCCTGTGACAATGCGCTGTCTTCAGGACAAGGCTGGAGTATCAAAACGCACCTCTAGCTTTGTGCTTCCCCTTGGAGCAACGGTGAATATGGATGGCACTGCCCTTTACGAGTGTATTGCGGTGCTATTTGTTGCACAGGTCATGGGTGCATCGCTTGATTTTGCGGCACAGTTATCTGTGGTCGTATTGGCGCTGCTGACCAGCGTGGGAGTGGCGGGCGTGCCTTCTGCCAGTCTTGTTGCAATTGTTGTCATCATTCAGAACGTAGCAGAGGATCAGCCATGGGGTGGAGGTGCCATGGCTGCGGTAGGTGCCATTTATGCCGTCGACAGGATATTAGATATGTGCCGCACAAGCGTGAATATATTCAGTGATTCCTGCGGGGCTGTTATTGTTGCAAGGAGTGAAGGGGAGAAGGGGGTGCTGGCAGCCAAAGGTGCAGGCGGTTCCTTAGGGGGCGAGTCTGAAGAATGATTCTACGGTCTTTTCTGTGCAGCTTGCGAGCTGCTCCATTGTGATACCTCTCAGTGCAGCGATAAACTCCCCTGTATGGAAGGTGTGTGCGGGTTCACAGCGCTTGCCACGGTGGGGTATTGGAGCCAGATAGGGGGAATCGGTTTCCAACATGAAGGAACCGTCGTCGGCCTCACTGGCACACTGCTGAATGTCTTTTGCATTTGGGAACGTCGTGATGCCAGTGAAGGAGATTAAGTGTCCTTTCTCAATGAGTGGTTTTGCGATTGCCCAAGAATGGGTAAAACAATGAAAGACGGCGCGTAATTTTCCGTGGAAAGGCTCCATGATCTGTAGGATGTCGCTCCAGCATTGATGTGCCTTATCCCGTTGGTGTATTACCACGTTGAGCCCAAGCTCAGCAGCCAATTCAAGTTGTGCCCGGAAAAAATCTGCCTGCCGTTGTCGGTAGGCTTCTTCGCTCCATCCCTCAGGTGGCGAATGAAAGTAATCCAGGCCGATTTCACCTATGGCTGCTACTTTCGGGGCAATTGCCAATTGGTGGATTGTTTCCAGCCAGTTTTCATCCTCAGTGATTTCTGTAACCGAACAGGGGTGAATGCCTACTGCGGCGTAAACTGGAAGGTTGTTTTTTGCTAGAGCAATGCATTCCGCACTGTCCTCGCAGTCGGTGCCGATAGTTACCATTCGGGTGATGCCCTGCTCCACAGCACGTTGAATCACATCACCGGAATCTTGTCTGAACTGCCCGGAGGCTAGATGGCAGTGAGTGTCAGTTAGCATTGGAGGGCTAATTGTTCTTAACAATTACCACCTAAGCACACTGCTGGCCCATGTCAGACCTGCACCGAAGGCCACGAGCACAACAATGTCACCCGGGTTAATGGCTTTAGTCTTGTTTGCTTCATCAAGTGCAATGGCGACAGCGGCAGCTGATGTATTGCCATATTTCTGCAAGTTGACAAAAGTCTTTTCCTTGGGAATCCCCATCCGGTCAGTGATTGCTTCAATGATTCTCAGGTTGGCTTGATGGGGAATAATCATGTCTACATCCTCTGGGCCAAGAGAAACGCCAGCAAGGGCATTCTCAGTCGCTTTTCGCATGGCATTGACTGCGGATTTGTAAACTTCTCGGCCCTGCATGCGGATTGTATTGAGTTTCTGGTCTGCATTTTCTGGTGTGATTGGGCAGGCTGAACCTCCGCCCGGGACATGCAGGATGTCGGTCTGTCTGCCGTCACTGCCTAGTGAGGAGCAAAGCAACTTTCTGCCGGCATTTCCATTCGTGTCACTGGTCAGCACCACAGCCCCTGCTCCATCGCCAAAGAGCACGCAGGTATTTCGGTCTTCCCAGTCAACCATGCTGCTGAGTTTTTCTGCGCCTATCACCAATACAGTCTTTCGATGCCCTGTATTGATGAAATGTTGGCTTATTTGTATACCGTATAGGAATCCTGAGCATGCAGCCGAAATGTCAAAGCACATGGCGTTGGTGGCTCCGATGTTTTTTTGCACATAACAAGCGGTTGCGGGGAAGAACGCGTCGGGGGAGATCGTAGCTACAATGATTAAGTCAATTTGATCAGCCGTGATACCGGCATCATTCATGGCTTGCTTTGCTGCTTCTGTAGCGAGGTCGCTGGTCGATTGCCCGTCTGCTGCTATGCGTCGTTCCCTGATTCCAGTTCGACTCGTGATCCATTCATCTGAGGTGTCGACCATTTTCTCCAAGTCGGCGTTTGAAAGGATTTTTTCCGGCACGTAGCTGCCGGTTCCGGAAATGGTCACTGTGCAGTTGTTTTGTTGCAAGGATTCAGGCATGAGCTGGTAGCGATTTACAAATTTTGGAAATTTCCTCTTCAATGTGAGGGTTGACCCGGTGAGAAACTGTTTCTGCAGCAACCCGCAGTGCGTTCTTTATGGCTAGTGCGGAACTACCGCCATGGGCAATGATGCAAGTGCCGTTAATGCCAAGGAGCGGGCTGCCACCGTATTCCTCATAACTGCCACGACTCATGGCCGCCTTAAATGCTGGCTTGATAAGTGCTGCGCCGATTTTCCTCAGAGGGGACTTAATGATTTCTTGTTTAATCCATTTGGTCATTATGCTGGCAGTTGCCTCGCAGCTTTTGAGCATGACGTTCCCTGTGAAGCCGTCACATACCACCACATCAATTTCTTTCTCAAACAAATCATGCCCCTCGATGTTTCCGATGAAATTCAGGCTGCTTTCTTTGAGCATCGCAAAAACCTCTCGCGTTAATTCAGTGCCTTTATCGTCTTCGGTTCCAACAGACATAAGTCCGACTCGTGGGGAAGTCTTGCCGAGGACATGCTTAGAGTAGACTGTGCCCATGATGGCATACTGGAGGAGGTGTATCGGCTTGGCATCGGGATTGGCGCCGGCATCTACAATGTTGCACTGGCCATGTTCATTTGGAATGGGAGAGGCGATACCTGCACGTTCGACTCCAGGCAGGTTGCGTAACTTAATTGTTGCAGCAGCAACAGCTGCTCCTGTATTGCCAGCACTCACGAGAGCCTCACAGGTGCCTTCCTTTACAAGGTCGGTGGCAATACTGATCGATGAGTTTTTCTTGCGACGGATTGCCTTGGCGGGGGATTCATGCATCTCCACGGTTTGGTCGGCATGCACGATTTCTATCTTTTTCTGGTCAATTAAGCTCCCATCGAGTTGTGCCTTGATTGTTTGCTCATCGCCAACCAGGTAGAGGCGTTGAATGTCAGGCAGGGAATGAATGGCAAGCTTAGCGCCATCAAGATTGGCTGTTGGGGCATGGTCTCCCCCCATGACATCCAGTGCGATTTTCATCCTATGCGTTCTTTGGCGAGCGCGGGTTATAGATGGTTAATAACCCCAGTCGCACCAACGCAAGACTTAGCGCGTGGATTAAGATGCGTCAAAGGCGTAATTCCACGAGTTTCGCGGAATGGGTTGTTTTACAAGTTCTGGGGAAACTTGATGGACTCCTATGGATCTTCTGAATCGGCTAACTAGGGCACTTAATGCGCTAGAAAGAGTCGATATTTAGAACCTGCCTATTTCGGTAATATCCACAGGAAGGGCAGGCAATATGCGATGGAGTAGTGCTTCCGCATTCTGGACATTTATTGAGCTTGGGGGCCCTCCAGCGGTTTGCGCCACGGCGCATGCGGGACTTCATCAGGGAAGTGCGACTTTTTGGGACTGCCATGGTGATTCTAGGATAAAATTAATCGAGTTTCAGTTTGTCGAGTGTATCCCAACTAGTGGAATCTTTTGTCTGTTCCTTCTCTGGGTTTATTGGGACAAAAGATTCTTCAGTCTGGAATTTTCCACGAGCGGGACAATCCATTTGATTGTCGCCTTTATTGCAACGCGGGAAATCCGGGAGGGCGAGAATAATATCTTCCCGCAGGGCATCCGTCAAGTCGATCAGTGACAAGTTCTCCAACGGAGCCAGTATGGAGTGGTCTAAAAGCCTTACTGTATAAAGAAAAGGCTGGTTGCAACGGCAGCACGTAAATTTAAACGGTAGCTGAAAATCTCCCCTGAAGAGGAGGTTTTCGGACACGATAGAGGCTTCTGCCCGGTATTTTAGCGAGCCTGCGACCATTGCAGCGTCTTTTTCAGGGAGTTGGCAGATGTCATCGGCTAAATCGCCATCCAAAGCGATGCATTCGCCCTCGGGAATGTTGCGGATATCAACGGTGATCATTTAAAATTACCAGATTACTTTACATTTAAACCAAACGTAGAATCAGGTCGAGTGCGAGTATGGAAGTCTTTTTACTCAATGATTTTGGGTTTCCTTGGCGCCTTGCCTATGGAATGCATTGAATGGGAGACAAGAATGTTCTATTTTGTATGGTTTTATCCTGCAACGCTGAGGTCTTTTGATTAAAGATTTCTTATTAATAATGAGTCAACCAACAAGAACTCCAGACCAGGCTCCTGATGATGCGGTCAGTGAGGCGCTTGAGAGCCTAGGGCAGTCGCTGTCTGGTAGCCACGGAGATTTCCCAGGAAGTGGCGCCTTTACTGATCCCGACGTTGTTGCTGCACTGGCCAATTTGCCTACCGTCAAAGAACGAGCCTCGTCAGCAGAATTGGTTCAGCCTGATCGCCCAGCTATTGAATGCTTGGCTGAGGAAGAATTTTCTTCATCAAAGCGTAAGCGAAATCGGAGGAGCAACTTCTGGTTGCCGCTGATCATTCTTGGCTTTGTGCAGGTTGCTGCCGTAATGGCTGGCTTGGCAGTGATATGGCCCGAACTGCAGAATAAACTTCATTCTCTTGATTCTGCCTCGAATGCTCTCAGCAAAGTGCAGGATGAGGCGAAGCTGTTGCAACAGCGGTTAGAGGTCAGCGAAAAGCGTATAGATTCTCTTTTGACTGAGGTTGTTGAGATGCAGTCTTTGCGTGCGCTTAATCCCGATGAGATTAGAGCGGAATTTGAATACTTAGGTGAGCGCAACCGTTTTATCAGGTTGGCGGATGCAGCTATTCTCAATGCTGATCGCGACGCGTTTGACCAGTTGCTGGAGCGTGCTGGTGAAGCTCAAGAGGGGGAGCTTCGCAACGGTGCATTGGCTGAGATTAATCGGGTGCGGTTTGCTTATCTCAATGGGTTACGTTCGTCGGGGTTTGCTTTGCCTGTTGGGGAGTTGTTTCCGAGTCTGAGGGGGAAAGATGAATTGGAATTAGAAACTGAACAATTGATCAAGATTCTTGTGAATCGTGAAGGGGTTGCAGAACATCGTGCCAGAGCGGCCTATTTGCTTGCTGATCATCGCCACATAAAAGCTGTCAATGCGCTTGTGGATGCCGTGGCGAGTGATTCCAATCTCGATGTGGTGCGCGAAGCAAGTTTAACTTTTTCAGAGATGACGGGTTATCGAAGTGAAGAACTGCTCGATGTCTCCAGTCTCGTTGAGTGGTGGCAGAAGAATTCTTCGGAGGTTAAGCTGGCGCTAGGCAACTGAATGGACGAAGTAAATCAAGCAAGCGGTGCTCCTTGTTTTGAGTCAGGGAAAGATTGCGAGTGATCCATGAAGTGGTTATGGCTTGCCCCATTCTGGGTATTTTTTATCTGTTACTTTGTCATAAAGTCGGGTGAAAGGACTGGAGTGTCTCAAGGCGATTCGCATTCGGAGGTTGTCCGTCCGTCGGAAGTGGTTATTAAGGGGGTATTGCCCGAGCCCAATGTCATCGATCAAAAGACTGCAGTGTTGCCACGCAAAAAGCAGGTCAGGGATATCCAAATTCGTAGTGCATCCAATAAATTACGAAAACGTGTCGAGGTATTACCGGTTACCGGTAAGGCTGACATCTGGTCTCCCTTGTGGCCAATGGGTAGAAGTCATATTCCGAAGGAGGACCAGTATTCCCCTGATGACTCCGGCTACTGGACGCTGTTTCAATCAGAGGAATTATCTTTCTACATAACGGAGCTGAAGCACCTGCGGGTGGAAGTGGTGGAAGAAAGCCTGATGATCCCCATGCTAGGGAGCATTTACCATATGAGTAGTGAGAGTGAGTGCCGATGGTACAGAGTTGTCTTGGATGGCGGTATGACTTGGGCGGCTTTTGCAGTTGATGATCTTGACCATTTTGATGACCGCAATAGGTATCCAGTTTCAGAGAATTTCCATAGGACACTGGAGCACGGAGGGGGGGTCGCTAGGTTCTTTCTTGATGATCAAGGGAGGATATGTCGTGCTCAGTGGTTGGGTAATGGTAGGCGGGTGTCTCTGCTTTCCTCACAGCACTGTGGAGCACGTCTTGACGACTATTCAGTATTGGCGGCATCGCTGGAACTGGGAAGTGCGCTGCGTGTACCCCTAACGGGATTGCAAAGAGTTATAAGAGCTTCCACCCCGACGGTAAGCTCGAGAATTGGACTCCTTGAGCCTGGCATGCGTTCCAGTGATGTCATAGATTTTCTGGGTAATCCGGTGGGTGTGTCCGGCAGCACATTCCTTTATCATTCCTTACACGGACATGCTGATTGCTACTTCCGGATACCGTTCGGGGAAGACGGCTTATATTACGGGTTGGGAAATGACTGGAGGGAAATTCGAAAGGATCCTCCTTTACGAGGCACTATCGAGTGGATGGAGGAAAAGACGGAGGTGAGGGCTGGAAGACCGGGAGGTATTGGCTATGATATAGGTTCACTCAGTGATGAAGACTCACAATTGATCATCAATCAATTGATACTCAAGATTCCCGCTGCAGAGGAAATTCAATTGGCCAGGATCTGTCGAGTTCTTGAGAATCTTGCTGAGCTGGGTTTGCAGGACAAGCGGCTGATCAATTTGCTTCGTACAAGGTTCCTTGAGGACGAGATGTCCATACGTCCAGTGATCTCTGCCTTGTGGAGATGGAATCACGAAGAAAGCAAAAGCATATTCACACAGAAAGCGAGGGATGTCATTTCAGCATTTCGTTGGCAGGTAGCCGAAAGGGGAAGGGGTTCTCAAACGGCCGACGACCTGCGTGTTTTACTGGATTTTATAGGACAGGAGCATTCTGGAGCGGGAGAGATCATTGGGTTAATGGCTAACCACAGCAACGCCACGCTTAGGGAGACTGGATTTTCCCGTTTAGGCTGGTTACAAGGAGATCAATTACACGCTCTCGCTCTGGCGGGGGCAGTTGACGTGAGTGATCGTGTCAGACTTTATTGTGCCGAGGTTCTGGCATCTGGGGTTGCGGAGTCATCGGATGAGAATTTTCTCCGAGAATGGCTAAGTAAAGAGCAGAATGCGCTTATCCGTGAACAGCTAATTTCTGCAGTGGATTCGCTGAGAAAGCCTTGATAATGGCTTTCCCGGTCAGGTGCATTGGTTAACCAGTTCAGAGAGCCTACGACCATATTCCACGTAGCTCTCGAACTGCTCCTTTGACTTTTTCTCGGGATCATCTTCGGACTGGCTTGTGTCATGAAAGACGGTGGCGACATGAGGTTCAATGGAAATGAACCCCTGATAGTCATTGCTGGAAAGGTCAGAGAGTATCCGTAATACATCTCCTTGCCCTTCACCAGGCATAGTGAAGGTGCACTCAGATGCTGAGTTGTCCCAGTTGCCGTCCTTGATGTGAACGTGGGCGATATGAGGTTTTAGCGCTTGATAAAAGGCCCAGGCATCCTGTCTTGGGTAGGGGCGTGGTTGTGATCGGTCGGGATTGAAAACCGGATTTCCTGTATCGAAGACCCATTGCATATCCGGGATCTCCTCTTGCATTTCCAAGGCATGCTGGATGCTCATGCCGCCATAGTTCATGCAGTTTTCATGCACTGGAGTAATGCCTTCCTCTTCAAAGCATTTAATGATTTTTCTGCAACGGGTTATCCTCTCCTCAAAATGCTGCTCTTCCAGGTCGTTTTCCTTTCCGTCCTCGAGTATTGAGTAGCTCATGAAACGTACAATATGAGCACCCAGTCTATGCATGCGTTCAATGCATCGGTCTATTTCGGCTTCTGTAATTTCAAAGGGGTCGTTGATGGAATGTGCCCAGTTACCAATGGTCGAACCGACAGAACAAACCTGTATGTCTGCATCTTGCAGAGCCCTGGCGACCAGATCAAAGGCTTCCTCGGGAATGTCATGAATACTGCCTTTTTCAAATTTATCTACTTGAACAAATCTTGCCTCAATGTGTTGCCAGCCGAGGGCTTTGGTGGCAGCTATCTGGGCGTCGATGTGGTCGCCGGCTTCGTCTGCTATTCCTGTTAAAATCATAAACTGGTTAGGGGCTAGGTTTTATTCGACTTTGCAAAGTCGTCAGCAGTGGCAGTGGCAGCTGCTTTAATATCCTTTTTCTTAAAAGTGGATGTGTCTGCCTTGTGGTTGAGGATTTCCGCGTATTCCGAGGCATCCATGGGAAGGGTTACTGTGGCTTGTTGCCATGCTGATAGCAGGGCTGCATTAGCGAGTTCAACGCTATGAATACCTTCAATAGCAGGGGAGATTAGTTTTGCTCCGTCCCGTATGGCATCTGCGAAGTTTTGGAGAATTTCGACATGTTGCCCCCCGTGCCCTTCAATCGGGATCTCGACCGTAGTTGTATCTGGTTTAGCAAATCCAGACTCCGCGGTATCACTGAAGGTTGAGGCATCAATTTCGTTTTGCTCCCAGCGGATCATACCTTCAGAAACGGTGAGGGTTCCTCGTTCAGCAATGACTTCAAGCCGATTGATTCCCGGTGCTTCTCCGGTAGAGGTGATGAAGGTGGCATTCATACCATCCGGATAACGGAAGTAAAGTGTGGCATCATCTTCTACCTCGATCTGGTGGTAGCGTCCGAAATTGAGGAACCCTGTAACTTGCTCCGGCATGCCAAATAGCCATTGGAAAAGGTCTAGGTTGTGTGGGCATTGGTTGAGTAGAACACCTCCGCCTTCACCCTTCCAAGTTGCTCTCCAGCCACCTAAGGCATAGTAGTATTCTGTCCGAAACCAGTCAGTTACAGACCAGTGCACCCGCCGCACCTTTCCGGTTTCGCCTGAATCAATTTTCTCTTTGAGGGTTCTATAATGCGGGTCGGTTCTCTGGTTAAACATTGCCGCAAAGACCTTGTCACGGCCTGTTGCATCATAAGCTTCAATGAGAGCCTGGCAATCAGCCTTGTGAACGGCGAGTGGTTTTTCCATTAGTACATGCAGCCCTGCCTCCAAGGCTTGGATACCGATTTCCCTGTGTGATGGGTGGGGGGTGCAAATGTGGATGGCATCAATCTCACCGGAGGCAATCATTTTACCGACATCATTAAACTGGCTTTCCCCATCCCTCTTTTCAGGCAGGCCCTCCGGGATATCACAAACGGCTTTCAGGTCAATGCCGCTGACCTTTCCATCAAGGATGTTCTGCCGATGTGCCCGGCCCATGTTACCGAGTCCGACAATGCCTAGTTGAATGTTTTCTTTCATGAGATTTCGGAGCTTTCTTCCAATGTGTTTTTGCTCCCTCCTGTGGCTTTCTTCTTAGCCGTTTTCTTCTTGGCTGTTTTCTTCTTGGCTCGGGGTGGGAACTCCCAGCCCAGTTTTCCGGTTGATTTGTCAAGTAGCAGGTGAGCCTTAAAAGGCCTGCCTTTTTTGGATATAAATCCATCTATCACCTCGGTCTTGCCTTCCGCAAAAAGTTTGGCGGCCTGATCCTCTGGGATTTCTTTCTTTAGGATAGTTTTTGCAATCCGGGTGCCCCCCTTGTGTTTGTCTGGGGCCATGTCCGGACAAATGTAGGCGCTTTCAGTCTGATAAACATTGGCCGATTTGTTGTCTGGGAGTGTGATTTCGATGAGGAGCTGATCATCGCTAAGGTTTTTACTTTCTTCCTCACGCTCTTCATCACCTTCAAAGATAAAGCCGGGTTTCCATCCGCCTCGCTTGCCTTGCTCAAGGATGATTTCCGCATTGAAGGGCTGGCCAAAACGGTTTTTGAAGTCTTCAAAGGGACCTATTCGTCCTTTCTCAAGAAGTTCAATAGCCTGCGCTACGTCCAGTTCATGGCTGGCAATATATTTATTCAGCTTGAATTTACACTCACTCTTCGCGCAGTAATAATTCCCGTCTGTTTGCTTTAACCCCTTTTCCTGACAATCGGGACAAGTGGCTTCAATGTCAGGAAATACTCGGTTTTCAAGTTCACTAATCCTGTCACTCGTCAAACTTACGATCTTTTCAGTAAGTTGCTTAATTTCCTGCATGAATGAGGCTCGATCGAGGCGTCCCTGCTCCATCTCCTTCAGCTTGAATTCCCATTCACCAGTCATTTCCGGAGAGCTTAATGATTCAATCCCGATCTCATCCAGCAGTTCAATCAATGCCAGTCCTTTGTTGGAGACAACCAGGTCGCGTTTCTGCTGCTCGTGCCTGAATAAATATTTGTGGGAAATGAGTCCCTCGATAATAGCAGCCCGAGTAGCTGGAGTGCCGAGTCCTCTTTCGCTCATTGCCTCACGAAGTGCTTCATCATCGACACGCTTACCCGCCGTTTCCATCGCGGAAAGGAGGGTTGCCTCCGTGTATCGAGCGGGCGGCTTCGTTTCTTCTTCTATGACTTCAAGTGACAAGACACTGGCGGTTTCGCCAGTTTCAGTGGCTACAAGTTCATCTTTGCCGGATGCAATACCAGGTTTGTGGCCGTAAACTTCCTTCCATCCTGGTTTTACCAGTATTTTTCCAGTCGTTAGAAAAGTATCATTATCCACGCGGGTGATCCTCCTGGTATCCTCAAATTCCGCGGAGGGATAAAATATAGCAACCAAACGGCGCGTAACCATGTCGAAGACGCGGCGTTCATCGTCTCTTAGTGCGGCTGTCGGAAGCTTGCCAGTGGGCACGATCGCAAAGTGGTCACTGATCTTGGCATTATTAAAGATACGCTTACTAGGCTTTACCCAGTCATTTGCCAATACTTTGCCTGCACCATCTACAATTTCCCGAGCCAGCACGGAATTACTGCCTGCTTTTTTGAATGTTTCAAGATGCTCCTTAACAGTAGAAATATAGTCTTCGGGAAGACAACGTGAGTCAGTTCGAGGGTAGGTAAGTAACTTGTGACGCTCGTAAAGGGCTTGAGCAATTTGCAGTGTTCGTCTTGCCGAATAACCTGTTTCACGCTGTAGTGTCGTCAGGTCATAAAGTTGAGGCGCAGCCTGTTTTCTGGGTTTTTTGGTTTCCTCAACAATACCCGTCTTACCATCACATCTTCCCACGATCTCGTCAGCCTCAGCACGGTTCCAGATACGTTCGGATTTTGCCTGCTCATTGTCAGGATCTTTTTTAAAGTCCTCCCTGAACCAGCGGCCAACATATTCACCTGCTTTCACTTTGAATGTGGCATGCACTTCAAAGTATGGAGCTTTTTGAAATTCCCGTATTTTCCTTTCTCTCTCGGCCAGTATCACAAGGGTGGGGGTTTGCACCCGTCCGGCGGTTGTTACATTGAATCCCCCATGACGGGAATTGAATGCAGTCAGTGCGCGTGTGCCGTTCAGTCCGATTAACCAGTCGCTTTCCGAACGACACAGAGCAGCATCCGCGAGGGGGATCATTTGGGCGTCATCGCGTAATTTGCCGAAGGCTTCAATGATGGAACTGTTGGTCATTGATTGCATCCACATGCGTTTTGTAGGCTTATCGGATTTTGCAATGAGCATCAGGTAGCGGAAGATCAGCTCTCCTTCACGGCCGGCATCACAGGCATTGATGACGGTTGTGATGTCCTTACGCCTGATCAACTTCTGCAGTAGTTTGAGTCTGCTCTCACTCCTTTCGATAGGTTGGAGTTGAAACTCCTCTGGAATGACGGGCAGGTGTTTAATGCCCCAGGGAAGTTTTTTCCCGTTAGGACCGGAGGGCATTTGTAATTCGACGAGGTGTCCGACTGCTGATGCTACGACAGCAGATTCACTTTCGAAGTAAGTGTTGCGGTCACGGCCCTTTTTCTCAAAAGTGCCTAGCTCAGAGCGTAGGACCCGGGCAAGGTCAGTGGCGACACTGGGTTTTTCGGCAATGATTAGTTGTTTTGACATCCTGCGGCGCCGAATCTAGGACGGATTTCATATGTTTTTCAAACGAGTTTCACGAAGTAGTTGCCAGGAAGCTGCTTTACTAGCTGCTTAATCTCCAGTTTCAGCAGGGTGGCTGAGACCTCTGGAACCCTCATATTTACTTGGTTTGCGAGCTCATCGATATGGGCCTGATGATTGCCAAGGGACTGGTAAATTATTTTTTCAGGATTTGATAAGTTTGAGCCGCTTGAACGGGTAATTGGAGGAATTTCGGTTAAATTTTGCAATTCAAGCGGCATTTCCTCAATCACATCTTTGGCGCTCATCACCAGCTTGGCTCCCTGCTGGATTAGGCGATTGGTTCCCGCCGATGCCGAGCGGTCAATTTGGCCGGGTACAGCGAAAACTTCCCTATTGCTATCAGATGCCTGTGCCGCTGTAATTAACGCCCCGCTTCTGGCTCCAGCCTCGATTACGAGTGTTCCCCGTGCCCAGCCGGCTACAATTCTGTTGCGTTGTGGAAATGATCTTTTTTTTGGAGGATAGTCGATAGGAAATTCAGAAATCACAGCACCGTTGGCTGAGATCTTTTCGGCAAGATTTTGATTCTCCGGGGGATATATTTTACCAAGCCCGCTGCCGATAACAGCAATCGTTCTGCCTCCAGCCGCAAGGGCGCCTTCATGCGCGGCTGAGTCAATTCCTCTGGCCATGCCGCTGACAACGCAAAGCCCGGCATTAGCCAACTGGAACCCTAATTTTCTCGCTGTTTCTTTACCATAGTAAGTTGCCTGACGTGATCCGACAATACTAATGGCTTCTGAGTCTGATTTCTTCAGTCTACCCCATGCGTAAAGCACAACAGGAGGATCATATGTTTCCCTTAGTAGCGAGGGATATTCCTGATCTTCGGGAGTGATGATTCGTATGTTTCGGGTCTGAATTTTTTTCAGTTCCGCTTTTAAGTCGATTTGCTTTTGCCAGTTTGCTATGGTTTGAGAGGCCTCTTTGCCCATACCCCGGACTTGCACAAGATCTTTGGGATTTGCTTCGAGGATGGATTTTGCAGTGCCAAAATTCTCCAGTAGCCTACGAATCCTTATAGGGCCGATATTAGGAAGCAGGTTTAGCGCGATATAAGCCTGCTTTGTATTCATGGTCAGGGGTCGTGTAAACTTTGAATTGCGCTGATAATATCGGACTCGGTGATGTCATCGCGAAGTTCTGCGCGACCCAGTTCCGGAACTACGACGAACCGGATACTGCCATTATTAAATTTTTTGTCCTTTTTTATCAATTTGAGCAATTTCTCTGTCCCCGGGCTTTCGGGTAATGATGTTTGAAGACTGAATTTTGCCAGCGCTAGCCTTATAAGTTCAGACTGGTCGGGAGTAAGTCCAGCCTTGTTGCATGAGATATGGTTGGCTGCGATCAGGCCAAGGCTGATCGCTTCACCATGAAGGAATCGACCGTAGCCGCCGGCTGCTTCAAAAGCATGTCCTATCGTGTGACCGTAGTTAAGGTGAGCACGTGTTCCAGTGGTTTCCTTTTCATCTTCTTCAACAATGCGTCCCTTGATGGCCACATTCCTGGCGATTATGCCAACGAGGTTATCTCTGCCATTAATCCTCATTATGTCCTCCAGCATGGAAGCGTCACGAATCGCAGCATGTTTGATGACTTCTGCAAATCCCTCATTAAATTCACGATCGGGGAGTGACTTCAGTGTTGCGGTGTCAGCAATAACTAGTCTGGGTTGGTGGAAACTGCCTATGAGGTTCTTACCTTCAGGTGTATTCACTCCTGTTTTTCCTCCTACGGAACTGTCAACCTGAGCAACAATTGTTGTGGGTATCTGTACGAATGGTATTCCTCGATAAAAAATTGCGGCAGCAAAACCTGCTAGGTCACCAATGACACCTCCACCAAGGGCAATGACAAAGCTGTGACGGTCATGGCCGTCGGCAATCATCTGGCGGCAAATTTTTTCAGCGCATGTCATCGACTTGCTTGCCTCGCCGGCGTCAATGTTTACCGGGAAGGGGTGGATTCCTTCTTTGCGGAGTGAATGGCAAAGAGTTTCACTGTAAAGCGGGGCTACGTTGCTGTCTGATATAACAGCGCATCGTTGGCCCAGATTGAGCGAGGCGATGTGTTCCCCACAGGACGGGAGGATGCCGTTTCCTATGATGATATCGTATTCCCGTCCGGGTAACTCTACGCTTACTGTGATTGTTTCTTCAGGCATGTCCCAGTTGCGGGTAAAGGCATAGGATTTGCTTCACGGCTAAATCTGTATCCTGACCATCCCTTAGGCAAACCATTTGAAAGGCTTCTTCCCTTTTAAACCAGGTAAGTTGCCGTTTGGCGTAGCGCCTACTTGCTTGACTAATTGCGTCAATGCATTGCTCACGTGTGATTTCACCTTCAATGTATGCCCTAGTTTCACGAATTCCGATCGCCTTGGCGGCAGTTGTGGACAACGTTTCTGGTAGCATGCGGATTTCCTCAACCAGTCCTTCGTCAAACATGGCGCGAGCCCTGTCGTTGATGCGCGTGTAAAGCTCATTTCGTTGTCTGCTTATAAAGATGCCGTCAATGTCAGGAGAGTTATTTTGCCACCCCTTCTTTATTTCAGAAGCTGGCCGACCCGTGAGGATGCTGATTTCCAATGCCCTCGTTACATACCGACGGTTGAGAGGGTCCAGGGTGGCTGCGGATTCAGGGTCAAGTTCATTTAATTTCTGAACTAGTTGCTCGGGGCTGAGTTGCTCGAGCTCTTGACGAAGCTGACGGTCGGCACCAGGCAGATCGGCCAAGCCATGCGTTAGACTTTTCATGTAAAGGCCGCTTCCTCCAACAACCACTGGGCGTTTACCACGCGCAATAATGGAATCGATTGTAGGGCTAGCAAGCTGTCTGTAACGGGCAGCATTGCAATCTTCTGCAGGGTCCAATATTCCATAAAGGTGGTGCGGAGACATGCGTTTCAGTTCCATTTCTGGAGAAGCTGAGACAATCTCCAGGTGAGAGTATAGCTGATAGGCGTCCGCGTTGACCACCTCGCCGCCAATACAGCTGGCAAGTGTTGCTGCGATCGAGCTTTTTCCTGACCCGGTCGGTCCGGTTATGTAAAGCGGGCGCATTGCCTCGCCTATTGAAGGCAGGGGTTAATCGTCAAGTGCGTCTTGAGGGCCCGCACTTTTTGCCCCGTTAACAATGATCTTCCTTCCCATAAATTCGTAGTCATGAAGGGCATCTGCGGCTTTGCGGGCTGCATTCTCGTCATTCATTTCTACGAACGCGTATCCTTTTGAGCGGTTGCTACGGCGGTGGTAGACGATTTCAGCTCTTTCAACAGTGCCAAACTTTTCAAAGAGCGTTGCGAGCTCGTCTCCTTTTGTGGCATAAGAAAGATTGCCAACATAGAGTCTTGCCGAATTGATGGCCACCCTTTCAGGGGGGGAGGAGTTTTTTGGTTTTGTACTCCTTTTGCGATCCTGTGGGCGGCTCTGCTTTTTGGCACTGTTTTTGGGACCGCTACGGGATTTTTCTCTTGAAGGGCGTTGAGGAGGGCTAGGACGCTTGCTGCCCAATCCAAAAAAGGACAGTATTCTTTCCCATAATGAAGGCTTACCCTTGCGACGTGGGACTTTTTGCTTAACGAAGCGCCGTTGACTGCTACCGCCACCGCTTGAATTGCGGTTATTACGGTTGCGGTTGCGGTTGCGATTGCGATTGCGATTGCGGTTTTGCTGATGATTGGATGATGTTGCCATCTTGTTTTGCGGTCTTGTTTGGTATTGCCGGAGCGGCATGTTCGCGCTTGTACCCAGAATTCATGGGATTTGAACTGGGGCGCTGGT
>MDTA01005387.1_pt1 | contig 16630 bp, 10 predicted proteins | sample 811151 | NCBI WGS metagenome assembly MDTA01 (sample SAMN05326648, study PRJNA326480) | marine metagenome | isolation source: seawater | place: Indian Ocean: South | collected 2010 | reverse complement strand
TACATTTGTTTCTTCAAATTTATGTTGGTAACTAGAGCTGATCAGAACCTTTATCAATTTAACCACTATTGAGGCCTTAATAAGTAGAATTTCATCAGCTGAACAAACTATTTCAGGAATGACTCCGAATTCCTAAGGCATTTGCTTTTTGCTCAGCTTCTATCTCCTGATAGTTATGATAAAAAACGAACAAAGGTGCCCCGTTAAGACTAGTCAACCGCACCCGATACTCCAGACATCATCATGCAATTCGGTACTTAAAAAAATTTTGCTATCGACCCCCGGTCAGCATTAAGATACACGAAATATTCGTCGGCATCGCCAAAAGTGTCACTAGCGGGTCCTTGAGTCGGTGGACGTTTCGAAACTTAGTCTGGATTGCCTAAACCTTAAAAACACTGGTATGCAGTCACTAAATCCTCATATCACTATCATGCGAGTTCCGTTTTGAACGAAGGTGTGATGCAGCCAACGAAGCATGACGTTTTTGCGAATCGGCGCGAGCCCGCAAATCCAGGCCAGCCGATTGTCGACCCGGCGGATTGGACCGGGCAAGAAATGTTGGAGTCGGGCGAATGGCACTACGAGCTTAACACACAAGAGATCGACGAACTTCAAGCCGCTGTATCGCCCTATGACCGCGATGGTGTTGATTTAATGCGGTTATCTCGCGCCGATTTTCCCTTACCTACACTCGACCAGAACCTGGCTGAATTGCGCTCAGAATTGCTCTTTGGCCGTGGCTTCGGGCTAATCCGGGGCTTGCCAGTTAACGCGTTCGGGAAACGCGGCTCGGCCATAGCATTCTGGGCCGTCGGGCACTATCTGGGCGATACCGTTCTTTCGCAAAATAAACACGGACACGTCCTAGGGCACGTCACAGATATCGGCGAATCCCGCAGCAACCCGACACAACGGGGACCTTATTCGCGGGAGGAAATTCCCTTTCACGTGGATTGCAGTGATGTTGTCGGACTGCTCTGTTTGGAGGTTTCGAAGAGTGGCGGTGAGAGCAGCCTTGTCAGCTCCGTGACCGTCTACAACGAAATGCTTGCGCGGCGCCCAGATCTTGCAGAGGTTCTCTCACAGCCCTTGCACCGCGACCGCCGAAATGAAGTACCGGCCGGGATGGCTCCTTGGTACCGCTTGGCAGTATTTCACTTTCATCAAGGCTATTTTAGCGCCTCAATCGAGCCAACGTATATCGGCAGCGCACACCGGTTCGATGACGTCCCAGAAATGACACCCAAACAGAAAGAGGCGATACGATTTGCCCAGTCATTGTCTGAAGAGTTGCGTTTTGATACCGGTTTTGACCGAGGGGATATGCAGTTCTGCAACAATCATGTGATCTTTCATACACGTCGCGCATTTGAAGATTTCGACGATGTAAACCGCAAACGCCATCTTCTTCGAATTTGGCTTAAAGCGCATGATGGGCGGCCGCTGCCACCCGCATTTTATGAGCGCCACGGGACAATCGAAACCGTAGATCGACCAGGCGGCATTGTTGGCGAGAAAACGGTTCTAAATGCTCCGATTGAGCGAACCTAAAGCGGAACCACTAACAGAATATCCACGCGGTGCGATTCCAAGACTACTCGCCGGTCCTGGAACAGAGGCTTTCCGCCCTCAAATGTGATTTTATCAAGAAACTTCCCAACAGCATATATCTCCATGCCACCATCTTGCATCGTGCGCACAACATTGAAATTAGTGCGTGCCGTGTAGACGCTCTCGGTCTCCTCAACACTTGACCGACTTAAAAGGTGGCAATGGGTATGAGGTTCAAAAATATTTGCGGTCCGCAGAGCTTGGATACGGTCGATCATCATACCCTTGCCTTCACAATAGAGAACACCGAGCGGAAGGTCCTGCTCGAAACTGCGGCGCGGAATGATCTGATATATGGCGTCCTCAGTGAAGTAATTAGGCCAGGCTTCAAGATTATCGTCGTCGATATCATGAGCATAGTCGACGATCAGCTTCTCGATCGCACACACAAAATTATTTGGGGTCATGCCGTTAATCGAACCCCATGCGGTTGCGATATCCTGTCCAGAACCCACGAATGGCTACTTCGGTCGCGCGTGAGGTCTCCGACGGCTCCACATCTCGGCCACCCATTTCAAGGAAAGCATTTACATCACCACTTCCTCGCACGCCTCGCTGCACAAACTCGTTGATGCAACCATCTTCAAGCGATACGAGCCCCGCGGCACCGGTTAGGTTACTTTGGCGAAGGCGCCGTCGTGTCATTTCTTCGTCATCGTCTTCATATCCAAGATAAATCCAGAACAATTCGGTCTCTTTCGGACCTCGCGGCTGGTAAAACCGCACGGCCAACGAATTCAGCGTGAACTGGATGCACATACTCGGAAAGATTGCTTGGATCATATGTGTGATTCCGTCGTCACCCTCTTCGACCGGATCCAGTAATTGTGGCCCCTTGAGTTTCGAGCTGTATTGCGCGGAGTGAACGTCCTTGTACTCTTCCGCATTTCGCACCGTCGCCCGTTTGGCATAGCTACAATGGTGCCATTTGTCTTCCGCTAACAATATGCCACCGTCCATATCCAGACGGTTGACGTTAAAGGTCGTATAGAAAGTATGCAGAATAGTCGCGTGGTAGGAATCGCGGAGATTTTCCGCATAAAGTTTCCAGTTGTTATGGATGATCTGACTATGCATACCGAGGTGCTTTAGGCGACGACCTTTGAAGTTACGCTGAATAAGCCTTGACATCTCGCTACCGAGATAGCTTTCGACTGGGCCGATCGTCCAATCGAAAGTGCCAAAAATTAGGCCGTGGAAATTTTCCACCCGCACCGGCTGTAACTGATGCTTCGCCGGATCAAAGTCCTCGGGCATACCTCCGCTGCCGTTTAGTCCTTTTCGGAACGCAATTGACTGCAACTGTCCCGACATGTTGTAAGACCAAGAGTGATAAGCACAGGTCAAATCTTTCGCGTTACCGCGTTCTTTAAGGCAAACTAGCGCACCTTTATGGGCACAGCGGTTGACCATGGCGTGCAACGTTCCCGCCTCATCACGAGTGACTACAATCGGCACCTCACCAATAGTTGTGGTCTTGAAATCACCTAAGTTAGGCAAATCAATTTCAAGGCATAAGTAGTGCCAAACCGGGCCTTTGAAGATGCGTTCTTGCTCCAGTTCATAAATTTCCGGGTCGGAAAACAGCCGGAAAGGGATCCGTGTCACGCCTTCTTCGGGCCAGATCATAGGTTCGCTGAGATTTTCAGCCGTTGCTCGCATTATCTTTGCTCCCCCCATTGACAGAGTTAGTCCAAGAAATTTGAGCTTCAAATGCAAGTTAGAATTGCCCGATCAACCGGAAAACTGCCGTTTTTGGCTTTACGGCTCCACCATGTTAGTTTGCCGTCTAATTTTACAATTGGTTGTTTTGGAGTTTCCATTCGTTATGAACACTGGATTGGCGAAGACTGCGGAAGAGGTTTCCCAAATCGCTTTTGGATTTATGGCGTCAAAGGCATTGTTTGCCGGATTACATATTGACGTTTTCACCTTACTCGCCGATGGACCAAAGAAATCCGCGGATATTGCGAAAATGGCAGAAGTCCCCGTTAATCGGGTCACCACCTTGATGACGGCACTCACCAGCATTGGCTTGGTTGACCGGAAGGACGAGGGGGAGATTTATTCGAACTCACCAGGTGCAGAAGCATTTCTGGCGAAAGGCGCAAAATACGAATTTGGCGATTACCTTCGCTATCAAATCGACAAACAGATGTATCCGTTTCTCGGACAACTGAACGAGGTTATGGATGGTTCGCTCGATCCTGCCGCAGTCGATTCCTATCAGCACTGGATGTCCGACCCTGATCAAGCATCGGTTTACAGCGAAGCACAGCATGCGGGCTCGCTCGGCCCGGGCAGAACCCTGGCACGAATTGTCGACCTATCGGATTCGAAAACCCTGCTCGACGTCGGCGGTGGTACCGGCGCGATGAGCATACGCTTACTCGAAGCTTATCCGAAACTCATCGCTACGATAATCGATTTCCCAAACGTAGCGGAAATCGGGTGGAGTTTTATCAGCGATGCCGACATGGTGGATCGCATCCGATATATTCCAGCCAACGCATTGGTCGCCGAATGGCCAAAAAATCAAGACGCCATTCTCATGTCCTATCTCTTCAGCGGCATTCCCGGCAGTGAAGTGCCACGCTTGGTAGAATACGCCTTCAATTGCATGGCGCCCGGCGGCCACTACATGATTCACGACTTTATGGTTGAGGACGACCGAACCGGCCCACCCATGGCCGCCCTTTGGCAGCTCCAGCATATGGCATTTACCCCCGACGCGAGAAGTGTTACGCCGGGTTGGCTGCGCAGCCGCCTCAGCGAGGTCGGCTTCGTCGACATCGAAGAAGACGAAATGGTACCGGGTCTAACCCGTTTAATACACGCAAAAAAACCCGACTAAGCTATGGCAAAATTGGATTTTAAATTCTCATGGACCTTCCGCGTGCGTTATGCGGAAGTCGACGGTCAGATGATTGTCTTCAATGCCCATTACCTCACTTATTATGACACGGCAATAACCGAGTATTTCCGGGCCTTGCCCTACGATTACATGGGTCAAGTCAAACGAACGGGAGAAGATTACCACACCGTACGGACCCTCGTAGAATACAAACAGCCGATAGCCTTTGATGAAGATATTGAAGTTCATGTCCGCACGTCACGGCTAGGACGGTCTTCGATGACCTTCCTTCTTGAAATTCATCCAAAGGATGATGACGACCTTCGGGCGACCGGAGAAGTGGTATGGGTCAATACCAACCAAAAAACCCACAAATCTTCTGCTATACCGCAGGAACTGACCAAAAAAATCATTGCTTGGGAAGGTGATAAGCTTGAGCGTTAGCCAAATTTAAGTGACTTCAATCCGATAGGCTCTTGCCGCAGTGCCAGCGAAGAGGTCGTGCTTTTCCGATTCAGAAGCGCTGGCCGCAAGTCGTTTGAACGCATTCCAGCATACCTGAAAACTGCACCAACGTTTTTGCACCGGAAAGTTTGATTCGAACATAGAGCGAGCTGGACCGAATGCTTCAATACATGTCTCGATCCAGGGCCGCCACGCCTCAGCGACTTCTTCCGAGCCTGGAGGCAAACTTCGGTCCCCTTCAAAATCCGGCATGCGAATCGGCAAAGCGCCCAGTTTGACGTAAACATTTTCCCGTGCGCCAACACGAATAATTCGTTCCCGCCAATCCGCGAAAACCTCTTCCCTTCTTCCACGATATGGGCCACCAAGAATTGGGCTGCCAACATGGTTTAGAATAATCGTAAGGTCCGGAAAACTGTCCGCAAAAGCCCCAACTTCGTCTAATTGCGGATGATAGAGCCAACTGTCGAGGGACAAGCCGTGACGTGCCAAAACGCTAGCCGCTTCCTTTACAGGTTTGCTAACCAAAGCCCCAGCGCCAGGTGCAATATTGCGGATGCGCTCATCAGCGTCCCATCCGGTCGAATAACGCAAGCCTCGGAAACGCCCCCCTGACCGTTCTATGTGTCGCTCCAACAGCGCGTCAATCTGTCTGCCCAAGGTCATGTCAATGTTGCCAAACATGCCGGCACATACGCGCGTATCCCCAAAAGATCCGCTGTCGCTAATTGCCGCCTGTCCCGCAACAAATTCAGTCTCGCCAAGAGAGCGTTCCGGCTCTCGGCCCTTTTTACGGTACATCGAGTGGCACTCGGCGTAGACAGTTGCAGTGACATTATGCCCGCTATCCAGGTCGGCAGCAAATTCGGGAATTAAATAGGAATAGCCGTTCCTCACCCAAAGATGATGATGAGGGTCGATGATTGCCAGGTCCGGTTCCAAAATATCTTCAGTCGTTTTTGCAAGCCAGTTATCGTCGGGACCTGTTTGTCCTGTATTCGCTGCCATACGCTTCTCTCGTGTATCCAAATAAACAGAGATAGGCCATATTCACGCACCGAAAACATTAACTGCCAGATGATCTGCGGTCGGATCCGCATGTCAAATTTACGGAGTTATTAAAAAGACGACAGTACCGAGCCCTCTCAGCAATAGAGGCCTCAACTACGCCGCTTCCTCAGATTGCGATGCGCTGCAATATCGTCTCAGTTATCCTCTGGATGGCATCGCCCGAAGCAGGTTATACAAACAGCGTCACTCTACCAATAGCAGGCGGAAATTAACGATGACCCCATCATACAAAGAATACGATGCTGTTGTGTGCGGCGCGGGTATCGCTGGCATCGCTGGAGCCTATTCGCTGACACAGAATGGGCTCAAACATGTTTTGATCGTAGATCCAGGGCCACCGCTCTCGCTAACAAGTGATAAATCCACAGAATGCTATCGCAATTGGTGGCCTGGTCCAGACGACGCCATGGTCGCACTCATGAACCGCAGCATCGACTTAATGGAAGGCCATGCGCAGGATAGCAACAATTGTTTCCTTCTCAATCGGCGGGGTTATTTATTTGCCACCGCCAGCCCAGAAATGACCGACACATTCGCGTTACAAGCCTCGGAGGCCGAGGAACTGGGTGCCGGTCCCTTACGCCACATCACCAACGGCATAACATACGAGCCAGCCAGGGCCGAAGGATTTAATAACCGACTTGACGGTGCCGATTTGATCACCGACAAAAACCTCATCAGTGCTCATTTTCCATATATCAATCCTGAAACCGTCGCCGTTTTGCACACGCGGCGCTGCGGTTCCCTCAGCGCACAACAAATGGGGATGTATCTTCTGGAACGAACGCGTGAGAATGGCGGAGAGTTGTTCAGTGCGGAGTTAATCGGTGTCGAAACGACCGCTGGCAAAGTTACTTCAGTCATTTTAAAAACCACGGGCAATAACATCGAAATCAAAACCGATAACGTCGTCTTGTCGACTGGTCCTTATCTCAAAGACTGCGCCGAGCTTCTAGGAATCGATTTACCGGTCGCGGTTGAAAAACACATTAAAATTAGCTTATCGGACCCTCACGGCGCCATCCCACGCGAGGCACCACTTATTTTTTGGACAGACCCAATCAGACTATCCTGGTCGGATGAAGAGAAGGAGGCGCTGTCGCAATCCGACGAGACGAAATATTTGATAGAAGAATTTCCAGCGGGAGTGCATGGCCGCCCAGTCGGCGCCGGCGATAAGGTTTTGATGTATTGGCCCTACGATTGCGAACTACACAAGGACCCTGTTTTCCCCTTGGACTGGGATCCATATTTACCAGACATTACCTTACGGGGTATGGCGCGAATGGTCCCAGACCTCGAACGCTATTTTGAACCGATGCCAAAACCTTTCGTTGACGGCGGCTATTACACTAAGACCGAAGAGAACCGGCCTTTGATTGGACCATTACACGTATCCGGGGCCTATGTTTGTGCGGCCTTTTCAGGATTTGGAATTATGGCGTCCTGCGCATCTGGCGAATTGTTAGCGAAACACATTACCGGTGACGCGCTGCCGCTTTATGCCAACGCCTTTAATCCAGCCCGTTATAGTGATCCTAACTACTGCAAATTGCTCGAAACGTGGAATTCGAGCGGGCAGCTTTAATGGACTCTAGACCGGCACAGCCGATATAAAGAGATAATAAGAAATGGGAGTAGATGTGATGGCGGAATTTACAAAGACCTCCATCGAAGATTGGCGTCAACTAGCCAAAAAAGAATTGAAGGGCCGCTCGCCGGATGATCTTGTTCAAACGACACCGGAAGGCATCTCTGTTAAACCGCTATATACGGCAGCAGATCTCGAAGGTCTCGAGCATATGGACACAATGCCGGGCGCGGCGCCTTATGTCCGAGGTCCACGCGCGACCATGTATACCGGCCGGCCTTGGACCGTAAGGCAATACTCGGGATTTTCGACCGCAGAAGAATCGAACGCCTTTTACCGCAAAAACCTGGCGGCTGGACAAATGGGTCTCTCGATTGCCTTCGACCTGGCTACCCACCGCGGCTACGATTCAGATCACGAACGCGTTGTTGGTGATGTCGGCAAAGCCGGCGTTGCAATCGATTCCGTCGAAGATATGAAAATTCTCTTCGACGGTATCCCCCTCGATAAGATGTCTGTCTCCATGACAATGAACGGCGCCGTTCTTCCAGTCATGGCAATGTATATCGTTGCTGGCGAAGAGCAGGGTGTGGACCACAAAGACCTCTCCGGCACCATTCAGAACGATATCCTAAAGGAATTCATGGTCCGCAATACCTACATTTATCCGCCAGAGCCATCGATGCGGATCGTTGCCGACATTATCGAGTACACGGCCCAAGAAATGCCGCGGTTCAATTCAATTTCAATTTCAGGCTATCACATGCAGGAAGCGGGGGCGACCTGCGTCCAAGAACTTGCCTATACGCTGGCAGACGGCATTGAGTATGTCCGCGCGGCGATCTCTAAAGGCCTTGACGTCGACGCTTTTGCGCCACGTCTATCTTTCTTTTTCTGCCTCGGCATGGACTTCTTTATGGAGATTGCGAAGCTGCGTGCGGCACGGTTCCTTTGGTCAAAGCTGATGGTTGAAAAGTTTCAGCCAAAGGATCCACGTTCAACTGCACTCCGCACGCACTGTCAGACCTCGGGTGCATCTCTTACGGAACACGATCCTTACAATAATATAGTGCGGACGTCTATCGAAGCACTGGCAGGCGGGCTAGGCGGCACGCAGTCTCTACACACCAATTCCTTCGACGAGGCGTTAGCGCTACCTAGCGAGTTTTCCATGCGGATCGCCCGCAACACGCAATTAATCCTCAATCATGAGACCAATGTCACCCGAACCGTCGATCCATTGGCAGGCAGTTATTACGTTGAAAGTCTTACGGCAAGCCTGATCGACGGTGCTGAAAAATTGATCGATGAGGTAGAAGCCATAGGCGGCATGACCAAAGCGGTCGACGCCGGTCTACCAAAATTGCGCATAGAAGAAAGCGCAGCTCGTCGCCAGTCGCGTGTCGACTTGGCGCAGGATATCGTGGTCGGTGTTAATAAGTTCCAGCCGGAGATAAGGGACGAAGTTGACATTCTTGATATCGATAATACCGCCGTCCGCGAAGCGCAAGTTGCGCGCCTGGAACGTGTGCGAGCGAAACGAGACGACGCCAATTGTGCCATAGCGCTAGAAGCTCTCGCCACAGGAGCAAGTGATCCACGCGTAAATCTATTGGAACTCTCGTTAAACGCGGCCCGTGCACGTGCTACAGTCGGGGAGATCTCGGATGCACTCGAAGGCAAGTTCACTCGCCATCGCGCCGTCATCCGCTCGATTACTGGGGTTTACGGTTCAGCCTTTGATGGTGATGAGGGTTATACAAAAATCGTCGCAGAAATCGATCAATTCGCAAATGAGCAAGGCCGGCGGCCGCGCATGTTGGTCGTTAAACTGGGACAAGACGGCCATGACCGAGGTGCCAAAGTCATCGCGACTGCTTTCGCAGATATTGGATTTGACGTTGATGTAGGCCCACTGTTTCAAACATCTGAAGAGGCCGCTCGGCAGGCCATCGAGAATGACGTCCACGTGATTGGTGTTTCGTCGCAGGCGGCTGGGCATAAAACGCTGGTACCCGCATTGATCGATTCGCTGCGCCAGCAGGGCGCTAGTGATGTAATCGTGGTCTGCGGGGGTGTTATTCCGCCAAAAGACTACGATATGCTAAAAGCAGCTGGCGTGTCGGCTATCTACGGTCCGGGGACAAATATCCCGGCGGCAGCCAGCGAAATTATCGGACTTGTTCGACATCGCAGTCTTGAAGCAGCAGAATAGAATATTTTTATTTTTATTTGAGTGGTGCATTATTAGTACGTGTTTTTCGTTTATGCAGTATTAATTGACTATTCTATTTCAATTATGGAATATTATTTGAATACTTAATTTTATTAATACAGAAAGTATTGGCCATGCCTGCCAATGTAACGGAGCTGCCCCGGGCCGGGCGACACACCGAGGGCCCGGATATAGCTCAAATCAAGGCTTCAGAAGCACGCGCACGTCGAAGGGCACAGCGGATAACCGCTGGCGGAATTTCGGCGACCATCTTTTGGCTTTTTCTGTGTCTTACTTATATTCAGACGACGCTTGGCTGGAGCTTTGCCACACTGATGCTGGCACACGAATTGGGTGCAATGTTAGCAGGTATGACAGCGCCAATGGCATTCCTCTGGCTTGGATTAGCTTATTTCCGGCGCGGTTCCGAAGTGCGCGACCATTCCGAAGCGTTGCGCCGGCAATTAGAAATGTTGACGTATCCAGCAGAGGAAGCGGAAGCCAGAATCAGTCAAGTCTCCGAAGCGCTCCGCAAGCAGGCGGAAGAACTTTCGCGGGCCAGCGACAAAGCGACGGTCGATATAGGGCAGCTTTCCAGCGTGCTGAGCGAACAAACGGAAGCCCTCTCTGAAGTTTCTGGCAGAGCCGCCGGCGAAGCGACATCTCTAAAGGAAACGATCAGTGGGCAAACCAAAGCGCTCACAGACCTTGCCGACCACTTCGCAGACCAATCGCGTAATATGGAAAACTCGGTTGAACAGCAAACCAAAGATTTGAATAAGGCGACGACCTATTTCATTGAGCAATCAGGTGAAATACAGACCGCTCTGCGTTTACAAACCTCGGAGTTAGTCGATGCATCAGACCGGGCTTCTCAACGTGCAAAGGAAATGGGATCGTTCTTCCAGGATTATACCGATGATTTATCTGAAGCCTCTGACACCGCACTCGAACGCGCAAAATTAGTTCGCGACCGCCTTGAAAAGGGTACGAGCGATCTGAAAACCGCGACCGATCGAGCCAGCGAGAAAGCGACTGAGATCGGCCTTAATCTCCAGGAATTGCTGACCAGCATCAGCGGGCGGTTAAAGCAGGCTTTTGACGGACATGGCCAAACCATGCACCTCGCGACCGAACGCTCTGGCGAGCGTATCGGCGAAATGGTCGAGACCCTTGGACGCCAAACTAACAATCTTTCCGCTTCGCTCCAAGAGATGTTCGACCGACAATCAACCGAGTTCGGCCACTTGATGGATTCGACTCAGGCACGGGTGGAGGAGGTCGGCGAAACCATTGAATATCAGACCATCGCGATTACCGAAAAATTTGAAAAACATCTGACGAAACAAGCTTCCACTCTCTCGACTTCCGTCGAGATTACCGCCGAGCGGATTGAAGAAATCACCGCCGCTATGCGTTTACAAGCGCTGGAGCTCAATCACACAACACAAATGAGCGAAGGGCACAGCACACGAATTCGCGGCGCGCTCGAAACGCAAGCAAACCTTCTGAAAGATATGTCAAATCATGTCGCCGAGCAGGCGCGGTCGGTTGAAACCTCTTTGGAACAACATTCTGATGTGTTGAGTAGAACGGCAGAGAGCGCCACAGAGCAAGTCGGAGCGATGCGCGATGCGTTAGAGATGAAAGCGATTGAGTTGGCTCGCTCCACTGACCTAGCTGCCTCACGGGCCGAGGCCATTCGGGAAGCCTTTCGCCGACAAGCGGAAGAACTACAAGCCGCTTCAGATATGGCGGACGGGCAGGCTGCTAAAATTGAAGAGATACTGTCTACCCGCACAAAAGCGCTTAGCTCTGCGGTTCGTGGTGGCGTGCGAGATATGAGCGACGCATTTGATCCTGCAATCGCGCAGGCCCGTAGCATTGGCGAATCAATGCGCCTGCAGGCGCAGTCTCTTCAGGAATCAGCTGATTGGTCAACGGCGCAATCAAAAACCATGGGTGAACTACTGCACAAACAAAGTCAGGAACTTCGAACGGCATCCGATTATGCGGCAACGCAGTTCAGCGGTATCAGGCACATTATTCAGGATCAAACATCTGGGCTAAAGGACGTCGCAACCCAGGCGTATGAAGAAGCCAAAAGCATCCGGGAGTCATTGCGTATCGACAGCCAAGAACTGCGGGAATTGGCTGAACATTTAGCCGAACAATCCAAAACGATCCGCTCCGCAGTTCATGAACAGACGTCAAGCCTAAACCAGGCGACCGAAGACGCACGAGGCCAAACCCATAAGATCGAAGGCACTCTGAAAGAGCAAATTCTCAAGCTGGAAGAAGCAGCCGATGCTGTCCGCGAACGTATATTGGGTGCAGGCACCGGGTTCAATATGGAAATTGATGGTCTGAAAGATGGCATATCCACCGCCCTAGAGATGCTCGATGATGTTGGCGAGCGCTTCACGCAACAGACAGAACGATTTACAACCGCGTCGATACAAGTTGGTATGCAGGTCAATGACAACCGCGAGGCGCTTAGCCACGAATCGGCGGAATTATCAAATGCCGCAGCCGAAGCTGCAGAACGTATTCGCCTTATCGGAGACGCTTTTGCCCAGCAGTCGACAGAACTCAACGGATCAACTGAGATACTCACCTCCCGCCTCAAGGCACTAAACTCAGCATTTCGAGAACAAACCGATGGCCTCGCTGAGGCGTCAGACAAGACCAATCGCCATGTAAAAAAAGCGCTTGGCTCACTCGCCAAACAAAGTTCTGTGTTCAACGAAGCGGCACGAAAAGCCAAAACCAATGTCGACGAAGTAACAGCCGCCTTTGCCAAAAACAGTGAGGACCTTATGTCAGCATTGGAAGGGTCGATCTCCAAAACCTTAAAGGTAGGCGAAAAATTTGACGATCAGACTACACGCCTGATGGAGGCATCCACTGCCGTTGCAAAGCAGGCTCAAAGCCTTAAGGAAGAAGACATTTCGATGCGGCGGGACCTATTTCTGAAGACCGCCCGGTTTATCTTAGAAGATCTTAACTCCCTTTCAATTGATCTTACACGTCTGCTTGACACCGAAGTACCAGATGCCGACTGGAAACGATATACTGCTGGCGATCGCACCATATTCACGCGCAATCTGTTAAAGGGAAAACAAGCCGCCATTATAGGTCGGATTACCGAAAAGCTGAAAGTCGACGATGAGATGCGCCAATATGTGACCCGCTTCGTAAACGAGTTCGACCGACTGGTCAGCGAATCAGAATCGGTCGACCCAGAAAACCTCTTGCATTCGACCTTTATGACGGCCGATGTCGGACGCCTTTACCTCCTACTCACCCGCTCGCTCGGCCGGGATACACCACAAGAATGACTTAGCACGGCTTTTCGGATCGCTATTCGGCTGTAAATGTCTATGCAACGCTATTGCGCCGATTAGTCTTTTTCAGCAATGGGAGCCATCCATGGTCGACCCTATCCGCCTCGAACTCATCAAGAACGCCCTCGTTATGGTGTCTGACAACATGATGGTATCGGTGCTTCGCACTTCGCGCTCAACACTCGTAAAATCCAACATGGACTTCTCGGCATCCATCCTGGACGCCGAAGGCGATATGGTCGCGCAAGGATTGGCGCTGCCTGGTCATTTAGGTGCTACAATGCCAGCACTAAAGGGCTGCCTCGACTACTACGGTGACGATATCGAGCCCGGCGATATCCTTGCCAATAACGATCCCTACGCGGGCGCCAGTCATCTCAACGATATCTTCATGTTCCGTCCCGTCTATAAAGATGGCGAGCGTATCTGCATACTTGGACTGATTCTGCACCATACAGATCTTGGTGGTCGGGTTGCAGGTGGCCAAGCCGCCGACAGCGATGAAATCTACCAGGAAGGCCTTCGCATCCCACCCAGCAAAATCTACATCGACAACAAACCAAATGATACTTTGATGCGGTTAATCGAGCATAACACCCGCGTTCCGGACAAAGTCTTGGGCGATGTGCGCGCCCAAATAGCCGCCCTCATCGCCGGTGAGACAGAAATACTGAAGCTCGTCGAGACTTATGGCGTCGACGAACTGAAAAGGTACATGCGGGCGCTGATTGATTATACGGAACGACTGGTGCGAAATAGTATCCGGGAATTGCCCGATGGTGAGGCCAAGTTCACAGAGTATAACGACGATGATGGTGTTGGCGGCGGGCCGGTCGAAATCAAGCTGAAATTGACCGTAAAGGGTGACGAAATCATTGCCGACTATACGGGGACCTCGCCACAAAAGGGCGGTGCGTTGCACCCCAATTATTGGTTTACCGCTTCGCTAACCTATGCAGGACTGCGAGCAGTCCTGCCAGCGGACACACCAAACAATGTTGGTTTCTATCGGCCGATAACCGTCATCGCGCCACCCGGCTGTTGGGTGAACCCGCAGTTTCCAGCTGCGGTTGGGGCCCGTGGTCAAGGAGGCTACCGGGTACGCACCGTCGTCACCGGCGCTTTGGCGCGCCTTCTACCAGGACGAATGCCGGCATGCCCCGGCGGCAACGAGTTGGGCCTCTCAGTTACCGGAATTGATGAAGAACGGAAGCGGTTTTTGCATGTGGAATTTCATAACGTAACGGGACGTGGTGGTGGCCCAACGCTCGACGGTCAAGATGCAGGGCCATATTGGCTAGGTAATATGGCAAACACGTCCGTTGAGATCATCGAGGCAGAGAACCCGCTTATAATAGACGAGTATGGGTTTCTGCCGGACACAGGGGGGCCAGGGAAATATCGTGGCGCCCTGGGCATGGTGCGCCAATATAGGCTGACTGCGAATGAAGCCATTGTCCAGCAGCGCGCGGATCGGCACGTTTTCCCTTGCTGGGGTATCTTCGGTGGCAAACCGGGCGCCATATCCAAATCTTATTTCGTCCGCGACGGTAAACGGGAGAATGCGCCTTCCAAATTCGTCCAAAAAATGAAAAAAGGTGAAACCTTCCGAGCGGAGATGGCTGGGTCGGGCGGCTACGGCGATCCGTTAGAACGCGACCCTCAAGCCGTTGTCGAAGACGTTCGGCAGGAAAAACTCTCAGCAGCACATGCTAAAAGCGAGTACGGGGTCATCGTTGATAACAATGCGGAACTAAACCAAACGGCGACGGACGCATTGCGCGGGGAGCGTCGGGGGGCGGCAGCGGAATGAACGTTTATCGATTGGGCGTCGATATCGGCGGAACCTTTACCGACATCGTACTCCTAGACGAGAACGGCGTTCTCCGAAACAAGAAAATCCTCTCCAGCCCGGACGACTATAGCCGTGCTATCGAAGAAGGAGTTCGCGAACTCCTGATTACGACCGGGGTTAAAGCAGGGGAGATCGTTGAGCTCGCCCACGGCACAACCGTTGCCACCAATGCCATTATCGAGCGAAAAGGCGTTACGGTCGCCTTGATTACCACAGCCGGGTTTCGGGATGTTTTGGAGATTGCCCGTTTCCGGGCACCCCGACTCTATGATGTAAATTTCCGCAAGCCCGATCCGCTGGTCGAACGCCGCCTACGATTTACAGTTCCAGAGCGCATTACAGCTAGTGGAGAGGTCAACAAACCGCTCGATATAGCCGCCCTGATTGCGGTGGCCGACCGGTGTCGAGACGCTGATGTCGATGCACTCGCAGTCTGTTTTATCAATGCCTATGTTAACCCTCAGCACGAGGAAGCAGCGGGCCAAATCTTACGCGAAAAACTTCCCGGCGTTTCTGTAACACTCTCAAGTGAATTGGTGCCACAGATTCAAGAATACGAGCGAACCAGCACCACCGTCGTAAACGCCTATATTCGGCCGGTCATCGAACAATACACCGAAAGACTAGAAGCACGACTGCAAGATATCGGCATCAATGTACCGCTCAACATCATGCAGTCAAACGGCGGCGTCTTGCCGGCCCGAGTAGCCGCAGCAAAACCCATTTTCGTTATCGAATCAGGGCCTGCCGCGGGAGTAGTTGGCGCGCAGCGATTGGGCCAAAAACTTGGGTTCAATAACTGCATCGTTTTCGACATGGGGGGCACTACAGCAAAAGCGACGATCATCGCAGACGGCGCCTTTTCGATGGCACCAGAGACCGAGGTTGGCGGCGATGCCGCCCTTGGTCATCGTATGACCCAAGGATCTGGCTACCTCGTGCAAGCGCCTACCATAGATATCGCGGAAGTCGGAGCAGGCGGCGGCAGCATTGCCTGGATAGATTCCGGCGGCGGCATTCAGGTTGGTCCACAAAGCGCAGGAGCCATGCCGGGCCCAGTCTGCTATGATCAAGGCGGAAGCGAGCCAACTGTAACTGACGCCAATCTTCATCTTGGCTACATCAATCCAGATGCACTAGTTGGCGGAGAACTCTCTTTGAATCGGGAAAAATCAGAAGCAATACTCGGAGAAATTGCAACCCTATTGGGGCAGGAGACAACAGACACTGCATACGGCATTCACCTGATAGCCAACGCACGCATGATGCGGGCGCTTAGTTCGGTCTCATCGGAACGCGGCCTCAATCCAGCCGGATTTCCGCTTATGGCCTTCGGTGGCAATGGCGGGGTTCATGTCTGCAATCTCGCCGAGGCGCTTGGCTGCCCTGAGATCCTCGTACCGCCGGCCGCCGGCCTTTTCAGCGCTCTCGGCCTACTGTTCGCGGATACCGAGCATCAATGCATTCGTGCCTTCTATCAACCGTTTGACCAAATTGACCTTGAAAGCTGCAACATGGCACTTTCGACGTTGCGCGCGGAAGCGGAGGGGCTCGTTTCAAACGATGGTTATGCTCCTGACGCTCGAAAAGTTACTTGCTTTGCCGATATGCGTTATGT
>MDTA01085219.1_pt1 | contig 16634 bp, 11 predicted proteins | sample 811151 | NCBI WGS metagenome assembly MDTA01 (sample SAMN05326648, study PRJNA326480) | marine metagenome | isolation source: seawater | place: Indian Ocean: South | collected 2010 | reverse complement strand
GCCATCATCAGTAACATGAATAACTTTTGCAAAATTATATCCTAATCTTTGATCTGTCGGTGTTATAACAAACTTTGATGTTCTATATACACTGTCAAAATCTGGTCGATTATTGGTGTCTCTTGCAGGTGTAGGACTAGTTAAGTTTGTAAATCCACTTCCGTTGTTGTTTAGTTGATTTCCTGTTAAATAAGGCCTAGTTGCTAAATTAACTGTATGAATATCTTGACCATTAACATGCAGTTTTAATGTACCTTTATGTGATTCGCCGCCACCAAATGCATATTGTGCGTAATTATTTCCATTAGAATTTGTTAAATCATTAATAAAACCTGTAACTGTTTGGGTGCTATCAAATATACCAGATTTGTTACCTGATAGATCAAAAAGTGTATTTATATCTGTAGTATAATTAGTAAAATTATTAATAGTATTAGTTGCACCAAAAGAAAGCTTACCGGTTACGCCTGCTTGTTCTAGATCAATATGTTCTACTTCCGGAGCATCTACTACATTACCTATTACATCAACAAAGTTTACGTTGATTGAGTCAACATAACCAGACCAATCAGCGCTTGCAGTAATTTTTACCAAAACATATTCATCATCTAATATAGCAGTTTTTAAGATTGCTAGCTTATTATTAATAGTATTTGCGCTAAAATCATTACCATTGTAAGTCGAATCACCACATCCTGTAATTGTTCCCAATAAATATTCTGCCAAATCAAAATTTTCAGTAACATTAAGCCAATCAGACTCTTCTTGGAAAGGAATTCCTGCGCCTAAATCTCCAGGCTTTGATGCAATTTTAAATTGAACATTGATTTCATCGTTATTAGGTGCATTTGAATTAACAATATCACTACTATTTTTACTCATGTTAAACAATAAAGCTCTTACTGTATTTCCACTATTATTTTTAAACTTCCTTATCCAAACCTTAACGTCGTTATCGTTAATAGTACTGTAGTTTGGGTTTGCATAAGAAGAACTTAGCGTACTAAAATTACCTGAGTTAGGTAAGTCATTATTTTTAGGAGAATATAATCTTGAATTGTAAACAATTAAACCTGTATTGTGCCCAGAGTCTGCACCTACTAGGCTTTCTGTTGAATCCCAATCATAATTATTGTTTATTAAGTTTGCTTGTGTGTAAGCATTTTCTTCTGTTTGTCTATATTGTTCATCATTAAAACTGTCTAAAACAAAAGTGCTATCTGGTGCAACATTATCAAGTAGTATACCTGTAACTGTTTCATTTGTAGAAGCTGTTGTAATATTTGCCTTTATGGGGTGTGATAGTGAAAATCCTGTTGTAAGTGATTGATTTAAAAGTCTATTGTTTATTGGCAAAAGATTTGATGTTTGTGACAAATTAATTTGTTTAGTATGATTTTCGCCAATTCCTGTATTAATAGAAGATATTGCAATACTGTCAAAATTTGCTATAGCATCAGGACTTTCAGTAAAAGTCATATTGTCTGTGGCATATATATATTTATAAAAATTATCAATATTAGCAGTATAAGTTGCTGTTCCACTTGTATGATACTGAATTCCTGAAAGGTATTTGCTACCTGCCATATTTAACGATAAATTCTTGTTTGTAACAGAAATAGCTTCATTATTGCTATCATTAACCCACTCTGCGTATCCTGTTTCTCTTGTATTTGCGCCTATAACATGTTGTACTTGAGCGTAATTCCAGCCATTTCTTTGACTTGCAGCGTCAACTTTCCATTCACCTTGTCTATGCTTGAATGTTGGAAACTCTGTATTAGAAGAAAATTTTCCGCTAATTGCTGAAGTAAGATTAATAAATCCGCTCCCGGCTTCGTTTAAATAATCACCAGAAATTACTTCAAAGGTCAGAGTAGTATTTATTTGATTACCGTCAATTGAAGATTTACTTAGCTCAAAAGTAGTGCTATTTGTTATGCTACTAACTGTAGTGTTTTCATCAATACCTGAACCTGTAACGCTCATTCCTGCTCTAATTAATGAAGTATCGTCTATTGTAACTGTTGTGCTATTATTATAGTTACAGGTAGAATTACTAAATGTTTCAATCTGTAAAGAATAGATCATATTACCATTTAAAAAGAGAAGTAAAGTACCTTGATCGCCATTACCAAAGCTATTGTCTGCATAGTTAACGATATTATTTATATAAGTGTCATTAGATACATCTTCGTTAAGAGTACCTGTTATTGATGTGTTACCTGTATAAACACCTTTTCTATAACTTCCATTTGCTGACTCTATTGAAAATATTTCGTTCACGTCTGTTGCATCAAAGCCTGAAATATTACTAACAGATGCATACGGTGTTTCTGCAGCAGACTGATCGTTTGATGTTCCAAATGATAATTTGATATTTTGTAATAAGCTGTTTGCTGTATCTACATCAAATTGATCAAGATCTGGAGCAGGTGTAGGTGCCAAAGCTTTTAAAACTTCATTAAATCTATCAATTGCTGTTCCTATTGTTGTCGTGTTTGTAAAATCAGTAAAAAGTCCATCTGTATAATCAGTATCTTCTGCATTTCCAATTATTCCCACTAATGTTGCTTCATTATTGCCTGAATCTGTAACTGTTGCAAGTTGTTGTACGTCAAGAGTTGTTGACTGTAAAACAGACGTTGTATTATCTGTAACTGTTAAATCGACGCCTCCACCGCCGCCACCATCGCCGGATTGATCATCAGCAGCAATAAAGTTGCTTGTATTATCATCCCATTTAAGAATTTTTCCATTTGCAATTGTATTTAAGTCAATATTAACATTATCTAAGTCTGCGATAGAAACGCTAAAAGCATTATCTGAAACAATATCGTCAGAACCATCAAAAGAAGTAGTAATTGTAGATCCACTTATGCTTATACCTGATACTGACGCTCCATCTTGTCCGTTTTGACCTGGGTCTCCCTGTGGTCCTTTATCGCCTGCTGGACCTTGATCTCCAACTGGACCTTGATCTCCAACTGGCCCCTTGTCTCCAACTGCACCTTGTGGTCCTTGATCACCAACTGGACCTTGATCTCCAACTGGTCCTTGATCACCATCTGGGCCTTTGTCTCCATCTGCTCCAGGATTACCGTCTGCTCCAGGATTACCGTCTGCTCCAGGGTTACCATCTGCTCCAGGGTTACCATCTGGGCCTTTGTCTCCTACAGGACCTTGATCACCAACTGGACCTTGGTCTCCAACTGGCCCCTTGTCTCCAGCTGCACCTTGTGGACCTTGATCACCAATTGGACCTTGATCACCAACTGGCCCTTGATCACCATCTGGACCTTTGTCTCCATCTGGACCTTTGTCTCCAGCTGCACCTTTGTCTCCTACAGGACCTTGATCACCAACTGGTCCTTGGTCTCCTATCGGACCTTGGTCTCCGATCGGACCTTGATCACCAACTGGACCTTTATCGCCTACTGGACCTTGAGGCCCAACTTCTGGATCAACGTAAATAAACTTTTCAGCTTCATTTTCTGTTGCTGCTACGTATTGTAAAATTCTGCCATCTTGTTTTGTATTGTTGTTTGGATCAATACCTGTTAACTCAAAAATATCAGAAACTTTTTGAGATATTGCTGTGTCTAAAGCAACAAGAGCGTTTTTAACAATATTTATTCCGTCTAAAAAGTTTGTAGTATCATCAAAAGCAACTAAATTTCCATCATTATCAGTGCCTATACTTGTCTTAATATTTTGAAGATTTTGTATTTGGCCAGCATTACCCCCTTGAATTGTTGTAATTGCTGAATCCAATTTGCCAATTGCAGAATGATGTGAGTCTGAATTTTTAATAAAATTTGTTGTTAAATAATTTGGTCTAAGACCTGTTAATGTTAAACCTACACTTGTCTCTATAGAGTCTACTTCTGAATTTAAGCTATTTATTTCGTTTGCTCTAGTAGCTTCTTCTGTGTCAACTTCACCTTGAGTTAACTTAAGTTGAGTGTCTAATTTGCTTAATGCGTCTTTTACTGATATTGCAGTATCTAAATAGTTTGAACCATCATGTGCAGAATATGTTCCGTCTGGGTTAAATCCTGAAGCTGTCTCTATAGAATCTACTTCTGTTTGCAATGTATTTAAACTATCTGTAGAAGCTTTGAGTGCAATATTTGTTTGTAAATTTGTAATGTTTGCTTCAGCTGTATCTAAGCCTGTCTGTGTAGTATTTAACTGTGTATCTAGCTTGCTTAACGCATCTTTTGTTGAAGTAGCAGTATCTAAATAGTTTGAACCATCATGTGCAGAATATGTGCCGTCTTCATTTAAACCTACAGCAGATTCAATTGCGTCCACTTCTGTTTGCAATGTGTTTAAACTATCTGTTGAAGCTTTAAGTGTAACAGATGCTTGTAAATTTGTAATGTTTGCTTCAGCTGTATCTAAGCCTGTCTGTGTAGTATTTAGTTGTGTATCTAATTTGCTCAGTGCATCTTTTGCTGAAGTAGCAGTATCTAAATAGTTTGAACCATCATGTGCAGAATAAGTACCGTCTTCATTTAGTCCTAGCGCGGCTTCAACTGAATCTACTTCTGTTTGTAAATTATTTAAACTATCTAAAGTTGCCTTTGAGTCTACAGAAGAAGAAAGCAAATTTATATTATCAGTTGCTGATTTTAATTCTTTATCTAACTCACCAATTGCTGCATGGTGACTTTGTGTATTATCAACAAAGTTTGTTGTAGAGTAATTAGGTCTAAGACCATTTTCAGCTAGACCTATACTGTTCTCTATTGAGTCAATTTCTGATTGTAAACCATTAAATGAATTTAGTCTTACAGACTCTTCTAAGTCTAGCTCGTTTTTTGTAGCTTTAATTTGAGCATCTAATTTGCTTAGCGCATCTTTTGTTGAAGTAGCTTCGTCAATATAATTAGAACCATCGTGAGCAGAATATGTTCCGTCTTCATTTAGACCTACTGCTGTTTCAATTGCATCTACTTCTGTTTGTGAAGCATTAGAAGCTGAAAGTGTTTCAACAGCAGTCATTTTTCCTTGGAGCGTCGATATATCTGCTTCAGCTGTATCTAAATTTGTCTGCGTAGAATTTAACTGTGTATCTAATTTACTTAATGCATCTTTTGTTGAAGTAGCAGTATCTAAGTAGTTCGAACCATCATGTACAGAATAAGTACCATCTTCATTTAGACCTACAGCTGTTTCAATTGAATTTACTTCTGTTTGTAATGTGTTTAAACTATCTGTTGAAGCTTTAAGTGCAACAGATGCTTGTAAATTTGTAATATTTACTTCAGCTGCATTTAAATCTGTTTGTGTAGTATTTAGTTGTGTATCTAATTTGCTTAACGCATCTTTTGTTGAAATAGCAGAGTCTAAGTAATTTGAACCATCATGTGCAGAATAAGTACCATCCTCATTTAGACCTACAGCTGTTTCAATTGCATCTACTTCTGTTTGCAAAGAAGATATATTTCCAGAAGTTGCCAGACTTGATATTTCTGTTTGTATAGAAGATATGTCATCAGTTGCTGATTTTAATTCTTTGTCTAACTCACCGATTGCTGCATGGTGACTTTGTGTATTATCAATAAAATTAGTTGTAGAGTAATTAGGTCTAAGACCATTTTCAGCTAGACCTATACTGTTCTCTATAGAATCTACTTCTGACTGCAAGTTCGTATCAGCAGATTTTCTTGAAGCTTCTTCTGCATCAACTTTGTCTTGTGTTGACTTAAGTTGTGTATCTATTTTGTTTAATGCATCTTTTGTTGAAGTTGCAGCATCTAAATAGTTCGAACCATCATGAGCAGAATACGTACCATCAGCGTTTATTCCTACTGCTGTTTCAATTGCATCTACTTCTATTTGTGAAGCATTAGAAGCTGAAAGTGTTTCAACAGCAGTCATTTTTCCTTGCAACGTTGATATATCTGACTCAGCCGTATCTAAATCTGTTTGTGTAGATTTAAGCTGTATATCTAGCTTAGTTAAAGCATTCTTTGTTGAAGTAGCAGTATCTAAGTAGTTTGAACCAGAGTGCACAGAATATGTGCCATCTTCATTTAGTCCTACAGCAGTTTCAATTGCATCTACTTCAGTTTGCAAGCTATTTAGGCTAGAAGAAGCTGCTTTTAAATCTATACTTTCTAAATTTGTTTTAATTTGTGTATCAAGCTTAGTTAAAGCATCTTTTACCGAAGTTGCTTCATTTAAAAAGTTTGAAGTTGTATGTGAAAGATAAGAGCCATCGATGTCTAAACCTACTGATGTTTCGATTAAATCGACTTCAGTTTGCAAGTTATTTATATTGCCTGTGCCTAATTCTGAAATTGCATCTGTATTTATTTTTATTTGTTCATCAAGTTTTATGTCTGCATCAAACAAAGATGTGGCTAATGAAATGTAATTTGTACTAGAATTAGCTGAGTATACACCATCATTGCCTAGACCTGCACCTAATTCAATTGCATCAACTTCAGTTTGCAAGCTATTTAGCGTCGATGCATCTGCTTTTAAACTAATTGCATCTGTATTTAATTTTATTTGTGCATCTAAAAGAAACGATTCATTTCTTAAGCTAGTAGCCAAAGCAATATAATTTGTGTTAACATTTGCAGAAAAAGTGCCGTCTAATTCTAAGCCAATAGAAGATTCGTGCAAATCTAATAAAGTTGTTAATCCGCTTATACTTGTAGTATTTGTTTCAATACTATCTCTATTTGTTTTAATTTCTGCGTCTAATAATTTATCAGCAGCAGGCGATGTTGTGGGACTACTTGTTAAATAGTTAGTATCAGATGGAGGAACGTAAGCAATACCTGAAAAGTCTATTAATACTCCTGCTGTTGTTCTTAAATAATCTGTAAATAAAGTTCCTTTGACTAATAAATCACCACCAAATACAGAAGTATTGTTTCCAGGTGTTACACCAGATCCTTCACTTGAAGTAGTAGGTGTACCAAAAACATACAAAAAAGTATTATTAGGATAATTGTTGGTTGTACCTAAAAAGCTTTGTAAAGCTGAACTTCTTCCTCCTACACTATCTGTAGCTTGATTATTTGGATATAAAATAAGGGAAGGCTCTGCCCCACCATTACTTCCTATCAAAGCATTTGTTTTTACTCTTGAAGCTAAAAAGTCTCTAGACATATTTTTATCCTGTTATTATAATTAATCTTTAACATAACATATATATTTAGAAGTACAGTAAAGATGCTATGAATATATCAATATTAAGATAAAGTACGATTTATAATATTATTTATTAGTTGTATTTTACTTGCATCTTCGACTATGTTACTTATAATTGTATTGTTTTGTATTGCTGTATAGTCTACATTTATAACGTTACTGCTATCATTAAATACTCTAAACAGTCTTGAGTTAATTTTTTCTGTATGCAATGAAACATCTGTAGCTATATTGTTTATAGAAGGTGTACAAATAAAAATTGGGTCTATTATATTATTATTTGTAATTAAAATATCAATATGACTATTAGGATTAATTGTTTTAATCCCTCTTTCAAATATTTCTTCATATTCATATTTTTTGTTTATCTGACTTACTGAAATATTGTTACTACTTGATCCAAAATTTAAAGAAAACATATTTTTATATAAATTATTACTATCTGTGCTTATTATATTGGTACTACTCGAGAATCCTAAATTATATTGATTTTGATCAGAAATTAATGAAAATGGATTGTCTAAACCATTAATTGTTGAATCAAAAACAATTTCAGGAGAACCAAATCCAATATCTTTATAGTTATTAGTAATAGTAGTCATTTATTTTCCTTAGCTTAATGTATAAGTTAAATTAGCAACAAAGTTTTTATTATTATTTGAGCTAGAAGTCATACCAGTTATTAAAAAAGCTGTCCATAATCCGTTGCTAATTGACTGACTAAGATCAACTTCTGACTGTCCTATTCCACTATAGGGAGAGCTGTTTTCTTGATTAGAAATTACAAGTGTTTGCTCTGTAACTAGTGATGAACCTTTGTTTTGCTTAAAGTCTGAATCTGATGCACCTACTAGTGTCCAATATAGTTTTGTTGAGTACATTTCTAAACAAGAAAGTGATGCTTTTGTAATGTTGATTGTTTTACCAGTAATATTTTTAAATGCAAAAATAAATATTGACTTGCCTAATGAACCACTATATGAAGAAGAGAAAGACGTAGCTGTCGTCCACTCTCCTGAGTGTGAATTTGACCATTCTAAAGTCTTATAAAGATCTGTCTTTTCCCAAGTAAATTCATCAATACTGCTGTTTGACACAAGAACACTATTTGAATTACTACTAAAAACTGCAGGTAGTTTTATTTTCCAAGCTGACCAATCATGAGGCCCATAACTTTCACTCAAATCTTTTACTATAATATGACCTGTAGAAGAATTGCTTGGAGAAGCATCGCTAGCGTAAAAAGGAATGTCGTAAGTAAAACTCATACTATCTTGAACAGCTGTTAGTTTAAAGTCTGAAGAGCTCATTGCAGAAGGAATTCTAAAGTAGTTACCGTTTGAGTATATTTTATCTACATGAATTTCGCTTATTTGTCTATTGTCACTAGAGTTACCCATAGGATCGTAATGTCCTAGTTTAAACGTATCGTTTTTGCCTGGCGTTAAGTTTCCGTTTTCATCCATTTTCCATGCAGGCGAAGGCACAGATGAAAAAACAGAGTTATCTGATGATACTTCTGTGTAAAAGTCTATACTTCCATCTGATCCTGTATCTACAGTTTCAACTTTTGCATTTCCTTCGCTAATATTATCAGTTGCTGATCCTGCACCTGATATTCCAGTAAGCTGACTTCCATCAATTGCGGGTAATTTTCCTGACGAATCTAATTGTACAATATTATTAGCTCCTGTTCCTACATCTAAACTAGAACTCGTGCCAAGTGTAGGTTTACCAGTCAATTCATCATACGATATAGTTGAAAAGTTTACATTATTTGCTGTAGTTAGCTTTAAAAATTGATTTAATTTAGTTGAACCTGCAGATGGTGGTAAATTGTAAATATCGTCAATATTACCATAATAACCTAATGTAATATTGTTTGTAAAAAGGTCTCCGTCACAAAATATACCGCCGTTAAAACTATCGTCACCGTCATTTATCCATAAAGATCTAAAACTTAGAGAGTCACTTCCTAAGTCTATAGTAGAAGTACTTTCAGGAACTAAGTTATAGTTATTTGATATCGTTAAAGCATTACTAGATTCAGTTAAGCCACTAAAACTGCTTCCACTACTGTTATCATTAGCTGCATCCCATCTACTATTGCCAGCATCCCATTTTAAAACTTGACCATCTGTAGGTGACATATCAGACTTAATTTGGTCAAGTGACTGTAATTTTGCAGCTCCTATCCTAAGGTTTGCTACTGTTGAGGCTCTTTGTTCTGTATAATAAAGATTAGTACCTTCAGTTATGTCAGACGTAGTAGATGGTACATCTGATTCTGAAGCTAACTTTATCCAACTACCATTATGAGAAAAATAAGCCTTTCCTGTAGCATGTACGTGTGCAAACATTCCATGATAAGTTGATGCTAGTGGTAAGTCTACTTCAGTTGAGTATACATTTGAAAATAAAATTTTTCCTGTAGTTGTTATATCAAATGATTGCCCGTCTAAGTCTCCTCCTAATTGAGGTGTTGTGTCATCAACTATGTTAAAGCTAGTTAAAAAAGTGCTCAAGTCGGGAGGAGAATAAGTAAAAACTCCATTGCTATTATTATAACTTATCCCGCCTGTAGTTGTTGCTGAAGTTGGTGTGCCTACTGATAAGCTTTCAAGTGACATGTCTGAAGAAGAAGATACTGTTTCAGGTTTCCAAGAGTTTATTGAAGAGTCCCAAGCTAAAACTTGCCCATCTGTAGGTGAATTATTACTTACATTAGTTAAGCTTTCAAGTGATACATTACTTAATTCAGACGCGCTAACGCTGTCAAAAGACAAGTTACCAGAGCCATCTGTTTTTAAAATTTGACCGTTTGTACCGTCTGTGACTGGAAGATTAAAAGTTAAGCTATTAGAAACTTTAATGTTGTTTATTAACTTTATATTACTATCTACTATTTCAACTAACTTATTGTACTGATCTTTCCAGTTTCTTTGAAAATTTGCAGGTTTTTCTAGTTCATTATTAGTACTTTTTACTATAATGTTAATAAAATGTTCTTCCGGGGCTCTTAAAGGGTTTTCCTCTGATTTATATAAACTTTCATTAGCTGCTTGTTTTGCTATAACAAATATTCTATATGTTCCCCATGTGTCTATAGAATTTAATGTAATCTGGTATTTGTTTGCGTGCAAAGAATTGTCTATTGATGCTAGTGTTCCTGTAGGTTTATCAATAAAGTACCATTCAAAATTATACAAACTTATGTCTGTAGAATTATTAATAGTATCATTTAGAGTAGCAACCTCAAGAGTAATAGACTTTGATGTGCTTATATCTTGTTGATTTATTATGTTTGTACTTGCTGTTGTACCTAGTGTAAATGTTATTGCCATTTTTTAATCCTATATTTCACTGTTTCTACTAATTATTTGCAAGTGTACATAAACTGTAGGACTAGCAGGTGCAGGAGCTGAAATTTCTACTGTAACTTCGCCTCTATTTACACTTACTATATAAGCATTTAAATTTTCATTTTCAGCTGTAGCTACACATATAGGTGATTCAACGTATAACTTTTTAAAGCTATAAGACTTACTAAATTCACCTTCGTTATATTGAAGCTTTACAGTTTCAATTACCTTTAAGTCCATATCAGCAAAAACTGGTTTTCTTCTTATTAAAGGATAAGTTTTTCTAAATCTATTTAAATCGTATATTTTTCTACTAGACATTATTACACCTCTTTATATATTAATTATAATTTACCTGCAATAATATTTGCCAATTCTGACCTGTAGCCTTTTTTAAAGTTTATGTGACCTGTTAATTGTTCATCTTTTAACTTTTCTATTACTATTGTTAGACCATTAGAGTACTTACTTACGTAAGGTAAATCAACTTGCTCTATATCACCTAAAAGAACAACTTTAGAGTTTTTTCCTGTTCTTGTCATAATTGTCTTTAGTTCATGAACTGTAGCGTTTTGTGCTTCGTCTACTATTATAAAAGAATCATTAAAGCTTCTACCTCTTATATGAGACAAAGGTGCAACATCAATTTGACCTCTTTCAATCATCATATCAAAATAAGTTAAATCTCCAAATTGATTTCTAAAATTATCAACTATAGGTGCTAACCAAGGAGACATTTTTTCATTTATAGTCCCAGGTAAAAAACCAATATCTTTCCCTACAGTCTGCATAGGCCTAGTAAATATGATTCTTTTCTTTTTTTCTCTTTCAATAAATCTTAGTGCAGTCATTAGTGCTAAATAAGTTTTACCACTACCTGGGATTCCTGTTAAGGTAACTAAAGGTATTTCTTCGTTTAATAATAGTTCTAATGCATAAATTTGCTCTTTGTTTTTTGCCTCAACACCACTAAGCTTAAATAGCTCTTTTTTTGTTTCTAAAATTACTAAATTCTTATCTCTTCTCATCATTAAGCAAGATTGATTATTTCCGTTGTTTGACTTAAGAGAAATAAATTCATTTTCATTCATAAAAAAGTTTTCGTAATTTGAAAGGTCACTTTCTATTTTTAAATGATTACCAGAATAAGCTCTGTTTATAGTTTCTGGTTCTACTAATAATTCTGTATGTCCTTGATATAAGTTGTCTTCCTGAATAAACTCATAATCAGCATAATAGTCTCCTGCAGATATTCCTACAGCGTCACATTTTACTCTTAGATTTATGTCTTTTGTAATTACTTTTATTTCATTATATAAGCCTGTTTTTAAATTTTCTTTAGAATAAAAATTTGCATTTGATATAATAACATTATCATTGTAATTTTCATCTAGTCCTTCTAAGCCAACCCAACAGCAATTTGAGCTTACTTTTATGTTTACATCAGACTTTTTATAGTAAACTCCTTTATTTAGACTTCCAATATCTCTTAAATCATCTAAAAATCTATTAATAAATCTTGCATATTCACCTAAGAGACCTTCTCTTGTTTTAAATTTGTCTATCTCCTCTAAAACAACTAGAGGTATTACAATATCATTGCCTTTCATATTAAAAATTGCGTTTTTATCGTATAATAAAACGCTAGTATCAAGTATAAAAAGCTTTCTATTTTCTTGCGTTTTTTGTTCTAAAACATTTTCCATTGTAAATCCTTCCGGAAACTATTAAACTATAAAAGTAATTATCATAAAGTTTATGAAAGGATATACTATTAATGAGTTGTGACTTAAATAAAACTACGTGCTTTGATGCACATAAAAGTCTAAATAAAAACTGCAAAAATACAAAATGTAGGTATTGGCATGACATTGATCATTCAAATAAATGCATTATAAATGCGTCACAAGAAAAAATATACACACTGCAAGAAATAGGTGACATGTTTAATATTACTAGAATGAGAATATGTCAAATAGAAAAGCATGCAATAAGCAAGATTAAATCAAATATTAAAGATTTATAGTTTTCCTAGTGTAAACTTTACAAAATCTGCTGAAGTTGACTTAATGAGTCTAAGGTTCTTTCTAAGTCTAGTTGCTGCTGCTTTGTTTCCTCTACCTGACTTTAAAACATCAGCCTCCATGCTTTCTACCATAAGCTTAAGTTTACTATAGAATTCTTCATTTGAGCTTGGAATTGTTACTTGGTCTAAACTTTCAATTTCATTTTGAATATTATCTTCTGACATATTTATCTCCTTTTTATAATTCAAATTTTGGTTTGTCTTTAACAACTTCGTTGTTTTTAAGTATATTTTGTATGTTTCTCATCATTGTGGTATCTTCAAGCTCTAATGAAAGAATATCAATTATTTTTTTAATTTCTAAATCATTAACACCAAATCTTAAAATTTCTTGTGTTATTTCTCTACACTTTTCTATTGATTTTAAATCTTCAATATTATCTGGATTAAGCATTATACGTACCTTTGAGAAATTTCTTTTTTTATTTTAACTGATCCTTTTTCTATGTTAAGGCAGTTATAAACAGTATTGTCTTGAATGTCTTGTTTATTTAATACTATAGTGTAATCTATATTGTTTTCTAGGCAATGTTCTACAAGCTCCCATGTTGATATATCACAATCATTTGTTTCTAGAATTTCAATAACATTATTATAATTTTTACTTTCTAAATTAAATTTAATGTCATCTTTTGTAATAACAAGACCAGAATAAATATCTGAACCCCATTTTATTTCACTTTTACATACATCTTTTATTTCATGTATTGCGCTACAATTATTACATGAAACATATTTTTTTTCTATATTGTCTTCTTCGTCTATTAATGAAAATACAGAAAACTTGTGATACAATGGTTTTGTTTTATTTTGAAAAATTTTTAATATACAATGACACTCAATTAAATGTCTAGTAAAATTTAATTTTTCTTTCAAAATAAACTATCCTTTTACAACTTTAATTAACTGGTCAAAGCCCCAGTTTTTTGCTTTTGATGTTTCATCTAATAATATATTATTTATCTGATCTAAAGTTTCTCTTTGTAGATTTAAATCATTTGACTTTTCTACAATTTGACTCATAATTTTTTGTGAATATACTTCTAGAACATCGTAATATTTTCTACCAAATTCAGCTGTGTTTATATTGTTTTGACTTTGTGTTTTTTTTGACGGCATACGTTAATCTCCTATTTTTATTTTATATGATATGTTTTTTAATTTATCGTAAAGGTTTTTTGAATAAATATCTACTATTTTTTTGCATTGGACAGACTGTAGTTTATTATTTTTTGTTTTAAAAACTCCATTTATTGCGCAATAATTATAGCAAATAATTAAATTTTTAATTTCATTAAGCAAAGTTATTTTTGAGTCTGGAATTTTTACAATTGTATTGTTTGGAGAACATCTAGACTTTCTTTTTTGCAAATATTTAACTAGTTCAAAATTTTTGTTTTTTTCTTTAATTTGACTGCTAATTTCATCAATTAATTTTTTGTTTTTTTCATGTATTAATATTTTATCACTTGATACTGTACACTTTACAATTTTTGATTTTGATACAGAAGCATTATTAATTGAGTCAGAGAATTCTCCTGATACTGGCTCTGAGCTTATTAAGCTGCATATGTCTTTTAGCTTAAAAGGATCTTCATTGTTATAATTTTCTATGTAAGGATAAAAATATATATTATTTTTTAAAATTATTTGCTTTAAGTTTTGCTTTGCGTATTCAGAAATTCCTCTACATATTAAAATAACTGGAAGATTGTTGTTTTTTGAATAGTCCATTAAAGAATACAACTCAGATTCTCTTTCTATAAAACCATCTATAACAGATACAATAAAGTTTTTAGTAGTTTTATTTACATTATTAAAATATATTTTTTTAAAACTATTTTCTATTCTAATATCAAAACTAGGAATACAAAGCTTTTCAATTTCAATTTTAGAGTTTTTTGTTTTTTCACATGTTATTGTAGCATCAGCACCAGAAAATTCTAGAATTTTTTTAAATAAACAAAAACTATCAGCGCTAGTAATTGTACTTAAATATTCCATAATTGATTTGTATGTTCTGTCTGTTTTTATATTTTGATCTTTTAATGTATTACCATTTATAAGTTTGCAAAGATTGTCAGAAACAAAATAACTACTCCCAGGATATCTTTTTTCTGACTTGTCAAAAAAGTCAATTAAAATATTTCTGTATTCGTTTTTATAAAATTCTGAAGAGCAATAAAAATAATAATAAAACAAAAAATTACTTGTGTATATTTTGTTGTCTATTATTCTACATTTTTTTTCTTTAAAAGCCTTATTTAAGTTATTTAGCGATGAAGATAATTTTAAAATTCTAGTATTTATCATAATTTTTACTTTGCAAAAATATTTTTAACATTATATTCATACGAAGTTAATTGTTTAATTTTAATCTAGAAAATTCAATACTGTGTTATCAGACCATTTCATTGGCTCTAAAAGATATTCTAACAAATGTATTTCACCTTTTTTTCTACTTAAAAAATAAAATTCTTTGTGCTCTTTTATTTTAGTGTGTGGATTTAATTTAATTTTAGGCAATGAAAGATTATCTCTTTTAATTTCACCTATAAACATTTTCAATACATGATTTTTGTTTTTATTATTTTTAGTATCTGAAATGAAGTCTTTTCCTACTTTGTCTATAAAAAAATAATCATTTTCACTAAGATTTATTTCTTCAAAAGTTTCTCTAACAGCACAGTCTAAAGGAAACTCTCCAAAGTCTATAGATCCTTTTGGAAAGTCATATTTGTCGTCTAGGCCTTTAAGAAACAAATACAAAACATCTTTTTCTAAGCCTTCTACTATTGGTTGTTTTACACCTCTATTGTCAAAAAAAATTATTATTCCAGCACCAGTACAATTTTGATTCATATTTTATACCTTAAAATTCATGATAGTTGTCAAAAAAATCTTTCGGAAAATCATTTTTACACATTGATTTGATTCTCTTCCAGTCACTATCTAGTATATATGTAACTGCTTTATCATCTTCAGATCTTATGCTCCTACCAACGCTTTGTATAATTGTCCTTATAGTTTGTGTATTATACCACCACTTCCATTTAGACATCTTTTTCTTTACAACTTTGTCACCCAAGTAAGGAAAAGGTACTTTACATAAAATTTGAAATTCAGATAATTTTCCTTTCAAGTCAACACCTTCAGTCATAGAAGGTGATATTAATATAGTAGGTTGTTTAGACTTTGAATGCTTTTCTAATGCTTCTTCTCTTTTGTCACCATAAGCAATAATTAGCCTTTTATTTTTTATATTGTTTTTTAAGTACTTAGCAATTTTAGTACTATGCGTATGAATAATTCCTTTTTCTGTCTTGTGATTATTAATAATCTCTTCAATCATTGTTTTTAAAACAGGCAATGTTTTTTCTATATTTTTTGAAGACATACTACCGGCAGGTGAATAAATTATTGGTCTATTTTCTGTTGGAAAAGGAGATGGTGACTCAATCGATACAACTTTATCAGCAGGTAAGCCAATTGTCAGACTAAATCCTTCATGAGAAATAATAGTTGCAGACATAAAAATTACATAGTCAGCAAACTGTAACAGGTACTGGTGTGCATACTTTGATATGTCTATAGGCTTAAAAATAAACTTTTTATGTATGTTATTTACTTTTTCTATATCAAAAACCCAATTATCTTTGTTGTATAGCTCTATAAACTGGCTTATCTTTTTCTCGTGTGAAGTTAAAAGTTCATATCTATTTGTTATTTTTTTAAACTCTTCAAGTTTTGTACTAGTAATACCAAATTTTTTAAGCTGATTTGAAATAAAGCTAATTTTTTTAACAAGCTCAGTGTAGTATATGTTTTTTATCCAATTATAAACTTTAAATTGTGTGTCTAAACCTTTAGGTACTTTTATCTTTAAAATCTTTTCTGAAAAGTAACTTGACACGCTTATTTCAATAAATCTCGTGAGTTCATTTTCTAAATTATGAGCTTCATCTATGACTAACACTCTTTTGTTTGGTATTTTTTGGCTATAATTTTTT
>MDTA01139481.1_pt1 | contig 16636 bp, 29 predicted proteins | sample 811151 | NCBI WGS metagenome assembly MDTA01 (sample SAMN05326648, study PRJNA326480) | marine metagenome | isolation source: seawater | place: Indian Ocean: South | collected 2010 | reverse complement strand
GATCTCCAGCCCAAATACAAGCTTCATCTCCTCCCGCACCGGCTCTTATTTCAAGCATTACACTTTTTTGGTCTCTAGGATCTTGTGGTAAAAGTGCAATAGTAAGTTTATTTATTAGGTCTATTTTAAGAACTTCTAACTTACTGATTTCCTCTCGAATAAGAATTTCCATCTCTTTGTCATCTTTTATCTCTTTTAATAAAACCTTTGCTTCTTCAAATTCTTTTTCACAATTCAAAAAAACATCATAATCAATTACTAAAGGTTCTAATTTTGATCTTTCTCTTGCAATAGATTCCAGTTTCTTAGGATTCGAAGCTACATCAGGATCAGCTAATTGTAATTCTAAGTTTTTAAAACTTTCCTTTGCTGTCTCCATTCTTGACTTGATCGTCGAAGAATCCATCATTTATTTTTGGTTCTTACTTGATTTTTTTTTATTACTGTATTTTTTTTATTTTGAATTTTCATCACTCTTATCTTTTTCAGATGATTTTTTTGAATCAACTGATTCTTCTGTATTTGAAGTCATTCCATATTTTCTCATAAATCTATCGACTCTTCCTTCAGTATCAAGAATTTTTTGAGTGCCCGTAAAGAATGGATGGTTTCCACTCCAAACATCCACATGAAGCTCTTTTTGAGTTGAGCCAGTTGTCATTACAACTTCACCATTACAAATAACTTTTGCTTCGGGATACCACTCGGGATGAATGTCGGGTTTTGGCATAACTAAAATAATAAAAATGGGAGAAAAATTTAACGTTTTGAGAATTGAGGAGCCTTTCTCGCTTTTTTCAAGCCATACTTTCTCCTCTCTTTAGCTCTAGGATCTCTACTTAAATGGCCCTCAACTTTAAGAGGTTTTCTGTTATCAGATGAAATTTCACATAATGCTCTAGCGGCACCTTGCTTAATTGCATCAGACTGGCCTGTTAAACCACCACCGTAAACATTAACTAAGATATCGTATGAAGTCCCTAGACCTAAGGTTTCTAAAGGAGATTTTACAGCTGAAATATATGCAGGGTTAAAATTAAGGTAATGATCTCCTGGTCTTCCATTGATAGTAATTTGACCTTTACCAGGGACCAGTCTAACTCGGGCGACAGATGTCTTACGTCTCCCTGTTCCCCAATAAACAACTTGCTTAGAAATAGAACTGTTCATTTTAAGTTAATTTATCGAATTTTAATGTCTCAGGTTGTTGAGCTGAGTGAGGGTGCTCTAAGCCTTTATAAACTTTAAGCTTTCTAAAAATTTGCCTCCCAAGAGAATTATGAGGAAGCATTCCTTTAATTGCTGTCTCAATAATCCTCTCTGGAATTCTTCCTTGGAGGGCATTAAAAGATTCAGTCTTCATACCACCTGGTCTTCCAGAATGTCTTCTATAAAGTTTTTGATCTGATTTGTTCCCACTAACAAGTACTTTCTCGGCGTTAACAACAATTACAAAATCTCCTGTATCCAAATGAGGAGTGAAATCAGGTTTGTTTTTACCTCTTAAAATAGATGCAACTCTTGAAGCTAATCTGCCAAGTGTTTGATCCTCGGCATCGATCAGGTACCAATTTCTGTTTACTGAATTTATCGAGGGAATTTTGGTCTTGTTCATCAAACGTTTTTCTTGAAATTAATACCTCTACATAAAATATGGAGGTCTTTATAAATCTTATGGATAAATAATTAAATCCGAAAGACTCAAAGATTATATTACACTTTTATATGGCTTTTTTGAGTTTAAATCTAAATATCATTTTATTTCTATGAATTTTTAAAATTTAAAATATATTTTGGGAAAGTATCTTGAATAATTGAAAAAACAGGTTCAATATATCCAATTCTTATTAAGCATAAACCATTAGCTGGTGCTGACTCTTTTATGTCATCTCTCAATTTATTTACCCACCTCTCTCGGAATTTTTCAGGGCTTAGTTTTTCTTCACCAACTAAAACCAATTGGCCAACAAGGAGTCGAACCATTCCATAAATAAAACCACTTGCTTGAATTTCAAAAAACAATAAGTCTCCTTTTCTCTCTATTTGAATGTCATGGATAGTGGTCCAAGTATGTTTACGCTTACTTCCAGCCTTGCAAAAAGCCGCAAAATCGTGAAATCCCCTTAAATCTTGAATAGCTGATTTTATTATTTTTTCATTCAGCCTGCATTTGTACTTATGCCAAACCCAAGGATCTAAAAATATATTTGGCTTAATACCGTTATAAATTGTGTATCGATATCTGCGCAAGATTGCCGAATAACAAGCATGCCAACTTGAGGGTCTACTAACAGATTCCAGAATTCTAATTGAATTGGGCAATCTCCCATTCAAAGCAGGAGCCCATTTACCATCAGGCAAAAATCCTGAGCAATCAAAATGAGCAACTTGTCCAGAGGCGTGAACACCAGCATCAGTCCTCCCTGCTCCTACAAGATTTATATTTGCATTATTATCAAGCTTTTTTATTTCATTCTCTATTGTTTCTTGTATTGTTCTAATTTTATTTTTTTGTTTCTGCCAACCAGAATAATTAGTGCCGTCATATTGAATTAATAGCCCAACTCTTCTTTCAGAGGAATTTTTATCTGAATTCTTATTGAACACCAATACTAATAATCAATATCAAAGATTTGATAGTTTTGTTAATTATACAAGTTCTATAATTGCCATTTCTGCATTATCACCTTTTCTTGGAACAGTCCTGACAATCCTTGTATAACCTCCTTGTCTCTCCCCATATCTTTCTTGTGCCTTCTCAAAAAGGGCATGCACTAATTGTTTGTCATATATGTAACCAATTGCTTTCCTCCTTGCAGATAAGGTCCCATCTTTTGCCAAGGAAATCATTTTTTCAGCCTCATCACGCAGTGCTTTTGCTCTTGCTTTTGTTGTAGTGACTCTGCCTTCTCTAATCAACTGTGTTGTAAGTCCTCTTAAAAGCGCCTTTCTTTGATCAGCAGGTCTTCCTAGTTTTGGTACTCGAAGTTGGTGTCTCATTTTTTCAAGCTGTGGTGGAAATAATAAGTCTTAAGCGGATGTTCTACTCTGAGGAATTGTAATTCCAATTCTCTCAAGAGCTTCAATAACCTCATCTGCAGACTTAGAACCAAAGTTCTTTATCTCAAGCAAATCTTCGTAACTAAAGCCCATTAGATCAGAGACAGAGTTAACTTGTGCTCTTTTAAGACAATTATAAGCTCTTACGGACAAGTTTAATTCCTCTAAAGGTATTTGAGCTTCAGCAGAGGGTTCTGGTTCAACGGGGACCTCCTCAACCATTGTTACTGTTGCAAGAGGCTGGAAAAGCTCTATTAATTGGTTTGCTGCTTCAGCAAGAGCATCATCTGGAGAGGTAGACCCATCTGTTTGAATCTCCATACGTAGTCTCTCTCTTGTTGATGCACCCTCAGCCACTGCAGTTTCATCAATCGTGAAATTGACTCGTTGTATCGGCATAAACACAGCATCAATTTGAAGCAGGTCTATTGCAGTTGTTTCTTCGTTGTACCTATCAACAGGTCTATATCCAGTTCCTCTTTCTACATGTAACTCAAGTTCTAAATTATGCCCCTCATTAACGGTTGCGATAGGTCTTTCACCATCTACAATTTCCACTTGAGAAGAAAATTGAATATCTTTAGCTTTAACTTCAGCAGGTCCTGTTACCACAAGCCTTCCAATCTCAAGGTCCTCACTTCTACTGTTAACTGAAAGTTGTTTGCAATTAAGTAAAATATCAAGTACATCTTCTCTAACACCAGGGATAGTGGCATATTCGTGATTTATTCCAGCTATTCGAACAGCCGTAACAGCGCTACCCTCTAATCCACCCATAAGAACTCTTCTCAAAGAATTCCCAAGAGTTGTAGCTTGGCCTCGTTCAAGTGGGCCTATTAGGAAAACCCCTGTTTGAGAGCGATCATCGGAAACTTGATGCTCAATTCTGTCAATCTGGTATGGCAACGGTCTTAGTTAGTAAAGAAAAGAATTTTTTGTTCACTAATTAAAGTGAATATATTTAGACGCGACGACGCTTCGGACGTCTGCATCCGTTATGAGGAAGAGGAGTGACATCTCTAATCAGAGTAATTTCAAGTCCAGCAACTTGTAATGCCCTAATCGCGGTCTCTCTACCTGATCCTGGGCCTCTAACGAGAACTTCAATTTGTCTCATCCCTTGTTCAAGTGCTTTTCTGGCAGCAGCTTCTGCAGCTGTTTGAGCCGCGAAAGGAGTACCTTTTCTTGCACCTTTGAAACCACTGGCCCCTGCAGATGACCAAGAGATAACTTCACCAGATGTATCAGTAATAGATACTATAGTGTTATTAAAAGTGCTTTGTATATGCACAACTCCATTAGGAACATTGCGCTTTGATTTTTTTGAACCTGTTTTCTTAGTTTGTGTGGCCATTTTAGGTGGGGCCTTTAATTGAGGATTAAATGGTTAACTGTTCAAAGTATTGGTCTATTTCTTTCTTCCTGCAACTGTTTTACGGGAACCACGACGAGTTCGCGCATTTGTGCGGGTTCTTTGACCTCTTACAGGAAGGCTCATTCGATGACGACGTCCTCTTACGCAACCTATGTCCTGCAATCTTTTTAGGGCCATTCCCTCTTGACGACGTAAATCCCCTTCCAAGGTAAATGCTTCAGTAGCCTGTCTGAGCTTTTGAACATCACCATCTTCTAAGTCTTTAACTCGTATATCAGGATTAACTCCTGCTTTACCAAGAATTAACTTGGCTCGCGTAAGGCCAATCCCATATATGTATGTGAGGGCAATTTCAACTCGTTTATCACGAGGAATGTCAATACCTGCAATTCGTGCCACTTAACTTTGTTGTAGTGAGTGAAAAAAGCCTTAAAAAGAATTTAGGGCTTTAAAAATTCGAAATAATTCGAATATACGTTGGTGTCAGAGTACTATCCCTGACGCTGTTTGTGTTTCTGGGTTGATGTGCAAATAACCATAACCCTGCCGTGGCGTCTTATAACCCGGCATTTTTCACACATTTTTTTTACGGAGGCACGCACCTTCATGGTTTTGTAGAACTGAGTGAACACCAAACAGATATTCTACTATACCGTTCACTTTAAAACTTCTACAATTCTCTTTGAAACAACATCAATCTCTCCATTTCCATCTATTTTTGAAAGCAAATTTAATTTTGAGTAAAACTTAACTAGTGGTTGAGTTTTACTTTTATAAAGACTTAAACGATTCCTAATAACTTCTTCGGTATCATCATCTCTTCCTCTTTTAATGAGTCTTGTGACTAGAAGATCTTCTTCAATATCTATAAAAACGACTGAATCAATAACTTGTTTAATATCATCGAGTATTAAATTCAATAATTTTGCCTGATCAAGATTTCTAGGAAATCCATCAAGTAACCACCCCTGATTTTTTTGAACTAAATTTTTCTTTACTATAGACAAAACAATGCTATCACTTACAAGCTCTCCTTTATTCATTATTTTTTCAGCTTCTAAGCCTAAATCAGTCTTTTTAGAAACTTCATTTCTCAATAGATCTCCTGTAGATAAATGCAGCAAGTTAAATTTCTTACTTACAATCTCTGCTTGAGTTCCTTTCCCTGCTCCAGGCGGACCTAAAAAAAGAAGACGATTTTTCATTTAATAAATTAAATCAATAATTAACTTTATAATTTCTACTGTCTAACAAGACCCTCATATCTTTGAGAAATGACATAGGTTTGAATCTGCTTGGCAGTATCAATAGCAACACCTACAAGAATAAGTAGTGAGGTTGCACCTAATCCTTGAAAAGTTTGAACATTAGTTGCTCTTTCTACAGCAGCTGGGATTATTGCCACTGACCCCAAAAACAGCCCTCCTAAAAGAGTCAATCGATTTTGAACACCTGAAAGATAGTTTGCTGTTGCCGAACCTGGTCTGACCCCAGGGATTGCTACTCCTCCTCTCTTAAGATTTGAAGCTATGTCAATGGGATTAATTGTTAATGATGCATAGAAATATGCAAATCCTAAAATCAATGCAAAAAAAGTTATTGCATATGGCCATGGGTTGGAAGCATTTGGGCTAAGAGAACTTGCTATTTTTATCAAAAGATCATTCTTTGCAACATTGCCAATAGTTAAAGGGAGAAAAATTAGTGCAGATGCAAAGATTATGGGCATTACTCCACCTGCATTTAACTTTAAAGGAAGGTAACTCTGTCGACTGGGAAGAAGTGCAGTACCACCAATCTGCCTTTTTGCACTAACAATTGGAATTCTCCTGGCTCCCTCTTGAACGAAAATTATTCCAATAATTGTTATTAAAAACACCAAAAGTAAAACAATAATTCCAACAACGTCATTCCTATCTCCCGTTTGGGCTTTTTCGATTGTTGAACTCAATGCTTTAGGTAAAGTAGCAACTATATTCAAGAAAATAACAAGAGATGCACCTTGACCAATTCCTTTTTCAGTAATAATTTCACTCAACCACATAACTATCATTGAACCTGTTACCAAAGCCAGTGAGGTTTGAATAATGAATGTTGAATTACTTAAGCTTTCTATTGAGTAATTCTTTAAGACCAAAGAAAAAACTATACTTTGAGCAAAACCCCATCCAAGTGCAACGTATCTAGTTATTTGGGCTAATTTTCTTCTCCCAGCCTCTCCCTCATTCTTTTGAAGATCTTCTAACTGAGGTAAAGCTGCAGTTAGAAGTTGAATGATAATAGAAGCGTTAATGAAAGGTAAAATACCTAATGCAAATATCCCTAAAGTTGAAATTCCTCCCCCTGTAAAAATATCTAAGAAACCAATAAGTTGTCCTCCTTGCTCAATAAAACTTTTAAAAGCTTCTCTATCTATACCGGGCAAAGGAATGTAAATACCCAATCTTATAAGCAATAACAATGCAAGAGTTGTCAAAACTCTGCTTCTCAGCTCTTTATTTAATAGCAACTGAGTTACTACTTCTCCCGCACTAGGGTTTCTACCTCTACTGACTAACATCTAAAAATAAAAATGAATTTAGCTATTACAATTTTCATCATACAAACATTGTATAAATAAAAAAAGAAGACTAAATAACTTCGTATGATCCTCCTGCAGCTTCTATTTTTTTCTTGGCTGATTCAGTGAAGGCTGAGGCTTGAATTTTAAGCTTTATATCGAGTTTCCCATTTCCTAATATTTTTAATGGATATTTTGGATTTGTAATCTTCTTACTTTTAACTAAAGAGTCAATATTTACTGTGCTTCCACTTTCGAGGTCATTTAAATTAGAGATGTTAATAACTGAGTAACATTTCTGATTAATTATTTGAAAATGCTTTTGTTTAGGAACTCTCCTATAGAGGGGCATCTGACCACCTTCAAAACCAGGTCTAGTAGAACTACCTGAACGAGATTTTTGCCCTCTCATTCCAAAACCGCAGCTAGCTCCTTGACCAGCAGCTATTCCTCTCCCTTTTCTGAGTTTCCTTTTCCTTGAACCTTTATTTGGTTGGAGTGAATTTAGATTAAATTTCATCATTTTAAGAATAAATCTGTTCAAGAGAGATCCCTCTCTCTTTTGCTGTCGCTTTATGAGTTCTCAGCTCAGAAAGTGCAACCATAGCAGCTCTCGCGTTGTTTAGTGGTGTTTTACTTCCTAAACGTTTTGCAAGGATATTTTTAATGCCAGCTAACTCTAATACCGTTCGTATCGATCCACCCGCAATAACTCCAGTTCCAGGTGCTGCAGGTCTTAAAAGGACACTAGCGGCTCCATCTCTACCATTTGAAATTGTAGGTATTGAATTATTTCTGGTCAAAGGGACTCTGACCAAATGCTTCTTTCCATCAGCAACACCTTTCCTAACTGCACCAATGACATCTCCAGCTTTACCAACACCAACACCAACTTGTCCCTTCTCATTACCCACTACGATTATTGCTCTAAAGCTCATCTTCTTTCCACCTTTTACAGTTTTAGAAACCCTTCTAATTTGAACAACTCTCTCTTGCCATTCCGATTCTCTTTCTTGACCTCTCCTATCATTTCTTCTCCCTCCTCTTCTTTCACCTCTTCCTCTTCTTTGTTCTCTTTGTCCTTCAGAACCTGAATTAGAAGATCCTGAATTATCAGAGTTCTTTGATTGTGTTTTAGTGTCTGTCATTGTGAAAATTAAATTAAAATTTTAAACCGGCTTGACGGGCGGCTTCAGCCAAAGCCTTTATCCTACCGTGATATATATTTCCACCCCTATCAAAAACGACTTTCTCAATACCTTTAGCGAGTGCTCTTTGAGCAACAAGTTCCCCAACAGCAGTTGAAGCATCACAGTTACCTCCAACTTTGAGATTGGTCCTCAAATCTTTATCAAGAGTTGAGGCAGCGCAAAGAGTACTTTGAGCATCATCATCAATTACTTGAGCATAAATATGATTGTTAGACCTGAAAACAGATAATCTTGGTCTTTGATTTGTTCCTGACAAAGATCTACGAAGCCTTCTATGCCTCTTCTGTGTTTGTTGTTTTCTGGAGTTTGTTGACATGATGAATAAGGATAAATAAATTTTATTTCTTACCGGATTTACCGGCTTTTCTTATAATTCTCTCACCTTCATATTTAATACCTTTGCCTTTATATGGTTCAGGTGGTCTTATAGCTCTTATTTTTGCAGCCTCGTTTCCTACAAGTTCTTTATCAACTCCTGAGACAGTAACATTCGTATTACTTTCAACAGAAAAAGTAATACCTTCGGGTGGATCAACCTCTACAGGGTGGCTATAGCCAGCACTAACAATAAGTTTTTTACCTTTAACTTGAGCTCTTGATCCAACACCTACTATTTCCAATTTCTTCACATAACCTTCAGTAACACCTTGAACCATATTCGAAACTAAACTCCGGCACAATCCATGCCTCTCTCGAGATTTCCTTTTTTCATCAATTGGAGTAATTGATATAAGGTTTTCTTCGTGGTCTATGGATACTCCACCAGGAAGAGTTCTACTCAATTCACCTTTAGGACCTTTTACAGTGATTGATAATTTTTCAACTTTCACAGAAACCTTTTCAGGAATTGTGATAGGTTTTTTTCCAATGCGTGACATTTTAGACCTCCAAGTTAGTAAACATAGCAGAGCACTTCTCCACCTACCCCTTGTTTGCGAGCATCTCTATCACTCATAACTCCTTTAGATGTAGAAACTATTGCTACACCTAAACCCCCAAGGATTTTAGGAAGTCCTCTCGTCTTTTTGTAAATTCTTAGACCTGGTTTGCTAACTCTTTGCATTGATCTAATTATTGGATGACGATTTTTGCCACTATACTTAAGCTCAAGAATTAATTGTCGAGAAATACCCTCTCCCTCCTCACTGATATCAGCAATAAAGCCTTCTTTTTGAAGAACCTTCGCAATACTGTGAGACATACGTGATGCTGGGATTTTTGTCACTTGATGCCTTTTTTGACTCGCATTTCGAATGCGAGTAAGCATATCTGAAATAGGATCGTGATTTGCCATAGTTAATTGTTATGTGTCAGTTACTTCGGAAGGGCATTCCCAATTCAGAGAGAAGTGCTTTTCCCTCTTCATCAGTATTTGCAGTGGTGACAATAGTAATGTCCATTCCTCTAATGGAGTCAACTTTGTCAAAAGAAACTTCTGGAAAAATCAGCTGCTCTTTTACACCAATTGTGTAATTACCCCTCCCATCAAAACTTTTCGGGCTCACTCCTCTAAAGTCCCTTATTCTTGGGAGCGCTAAATTAATGAAACGCTCTAAGAAGGAATACATGCGATCACCTCTTAAGGTAACTGCACAACCAATTGGCATGCCTTGTCTAATTTTAAAACCAGCTATTGCTTTTTTTGCCCTTGTAACCAAAGCTTTTTGGCCAGTTATAACAGCCATTTCAGCAAGAGCCGCTTCTAAAGCTTTAGAATTTGATGCAGCTTCCCCAAGACCTCTATTAACAGTTACCTTTGCTACCTGAGGGACTTGATGAACATTAGATAAGCCAAGATCTTTTTGGAGCTTTGGTCTTATTGTTTCTCGAAAACGTTTTTTAAGTGACATGGTTTTTTAAATAATTCGGCTTAACTTTTGAAGATTTAGAATTTTTGAGTAATTAATCATAATTTTTACAGAATCATTCGATTAATTCTCCTGTTTTCTTTAATCGTCGCTTCTTACTCCCATCTTTCTCAATAACAATCTGAATTTTACTAGCGACTTTCTTTGATGTTGAGTAAAACATTACATTTGAAGCGTGCAAAGATGCTTCTTCCGTTGAGATTCTGCCACCTTCTCCTGATTGAGAGGGTTTTATATGCTTGGTACGAAGATTTACGCCTTGCACAATAACTCTATTTTGAGTAGGCAAAGTCTTAATAACTTCTCCTGTTTTACCCTTATCTTTACCTTTAATTACTTGAACCGTATCACCCTTTTTAATTTTCATTTTTATTGGTGTCACTTGATTATTTCGCTTATTTTTTTTAGGTGAATTTAACATTTAAATAACCTCCGGTGCTAGTGAAACAATTTTCGTAAAATTTCTTTCTCTTAATTCTCTAGCGACAGGGCCAAAAACTCTAGTTCCTCTTGGGTTCTTATCATCATTGATTAAAACAGCTGCATTGTCATCAAAGCGGATAGAATTACCAGTTTCTCTTCTCATAGTTGCTTTAGTTCTTACTACGACAGCTTTCACAACATCAGATTTTTTAACGCCCATATTAGGCATTGCATCTTTAACTGCGGCAACTATTACGTCTCCCACATGAGCATATCTTCGGTTAGAGCCAAGTACTCTGATACATTGCAATCTTTTTGCACCACTGTTGTCAGCAACAGTTAAAAAAGTTTCTTGTTGAATCATTTTACTGCCTCCCTAGATTTCATTCCTTTACTTAAGACTTCAGAGACTGCCCATCTTTTATGAGCACTCATTGGACGTGTTTCTTTTATTCGAACTCTGTCACCAACCATACAATCGTTTGTTGAGTCGTGAGCTTTGTAGCGAGTTGTTCGACTTACTGTTTTTTGGTAAATGGGGTGAGGGAAACGATTTTCAACAGCTACAACAACTGTTTTATCCATTTTGTCACTTACCACTGTCCCAATTCGTTCTTTTAGAGCCATGATTTTAATAATAAAAGTTAATCATTTTTTGAGCTTTTTCGCTCATTTTGAATAGTTAAAAGTTGAGCTAGTTCAACTCTTGCTTGCTTGAAACGATGAGTTTTTGATAATTGTCTTGTCGCGAGATCAAAGCGGAGCTGAAAAAGTTCTTTTCTGAGTTCGTTAACCTTTTTTGTAATTTCTTCATCACTCAGTTTTCTAACTTCTGATGTTTCTACTTTTGTCATTGCTTATGTCTCCTTGTTTGAATTAGATTCTTTCAAATTTTCTGATGTTTTATTTTGATTAGGTGGATCATCAGAAACTAAAAAAGTGGTTTTTAGAGGTAATTTGTATTGAGCTAATCGCATCGCTTCTCTTGCGATGGCCTCTGTAATTTCTTCGCCACCCATTTCAAATAAGATTCGACCAGGTTTAACAACTGCTACCCAGAACTCTGGATTTCCTTTACCTGAACCCATCCTTGTCTCAGCAGCTCTCATTGTGACTGGCTTGTCAGGAAAGATTCTTATCCATATTTGCCCTCCACGTTTTACGTAACGAGTCATAGCTCTTCTACTCGCCTCGATTTGACGGGAAGTAACCCATCCACATTCTTGAGCCTGAAGAGCAAATTGACCAAAAGCAATTTTATTACCTCTGGTAGCTATGCCGCGCATGCGACCTCTCTGCTGTTTGCGAAATTTAGTTCTTTTTGGACTAAGCATTGTTTTGGAGCTCCTTACTTACCATCATTTGATCTGTCCTCAAATTGTTGAGGTCTTCGATTGCCTTTGCGGCGTGGATTCGAACCAACAGGTAAAGGTTGATCCTCTTTAGGTAAAACCTCACCTTTAAAGACCCAAACTTTGATACCTAAAACACCATAAGTTGTACTAGCAACCTTTGTTGCGTAATCAATTTCTGCTCTGAGTGTATGAAGAGGTACCCTGCCCTCCCTTGTCCACTCAGACCTAGCAATTTCAGCACCATTCAACCTTCCACCAACTTGAATTTTCAAACCGAGAACACCGGCTCTTTGCGCTCGTTGGACTGCCATTCTAATAGTTCTTCGAAAAGCAACTCTTTTTTCTAATTGTTGAGCTATGTACTCCGCGAGAAGATGAGCATCAGCATCTACTCTTTCGACCTCTACTACATTTATTCTAATTTGCCTATTTGTATCTCCAATTGTTTTTTGTATTCCCGATCTAAGGTCCTCAATTCCACTACCTTGACGGCCCACAATTACTCCGGGCCTTGCTGTTTTCAATTCCACCTCAAGTTGATGAGCTTTCCTTGAAATAAAAACTTCGCTAATACCAGCAGAGGAATATTTTTTCTTTATGAAGACTCTAATTTTGTCATCCTCTTGTAAGAGGGCTGGATACGATTTAGATGGTGCGTACCATTTTGATCGATGTTCTTGTGTGATGCCCAGACGTATTCCAGTCGGGTGAATTTTATGTCCCATCAGTTTTTCTCCTCTTTAGAAGTTGTTGGTTCAGATACTGAAATACTTATATGACAAGTTTGCTTCTTAATCGCAAAGGCTCTTCCTTGTGCTCTAGGTCTAAATCTTTTCATTGTAGGACCCATATCAGCACTAGCTGAACTAATAACCAAATTGGATGGATCCATATTTAAATTATGCTCAGCATTTGCGACTGCAGATCTTAAAACTTTTGTAATGGGTCCCGTCGATCTATAAGGCATAAATTCAAGCATTATCAAAGCATCTCTGTAAGTTCTTCCTCTTATTTGATCAAGAACTCTTCTTACTTTTGAAGCAGATCCTCTAATAAATTTTCCATATGCAACTGCACTTTTAGAAGTTGATGGTATCTGATTAGTCATAATTACCTGCCTCCTTTTTTGTCTCTTACATGGCCTCTGTAAGTTCTTGTAGGAGCAAACTCTCCTAATTTATGACCTACCATTTGCTCAGTAATGAATACTGGGATATGGCTTCTCCCATTGTGAACAGCGATAGTGTGCCCAATCATCATAGGTAAAATAGTTGATGCTCTTGACCATGTTTTAATGACTGATTTGTCATTATTTTCATTTTGCTTTTCGAGCTTCGTAAGAAGGCTGTCAGAGATAAATGGTCCTTTTTTAAGTGATCTTCCCATAGTAATTTTTAGTTAAAAGTAAGTTGAAATAATTGCATTTAGGAGTCTCTTCCTCCTCTACTTCTCTTAGAAATTCGTCGGCGTTTACGCAGAACGAACTTATTACTTGGTTTATTTTTCTTTCTTGTCTTTAGTCCTAATGCAGGTTTTCCCCAAGGTGTAACAGGACCAGCTCTACCAATTGGTGCTTTACCTTCACCACCACCGTGTGGGTGATCACATGGGTTCATTACACTTCCTCTTACTTGAGGTCTTCTTCCAAGCCATCTTTTTCTTCCAGCCTTGCCTAAGCTAGTATTTCTTATTTCACTATTTCCAACTTCTCCAAGGGTTGCGTAACACTCTTTTCTAACCAATCTGACTTCTGTTGAAGGTAATTTTAAAGCAACATATTCACCTTCTTTTGCAACCACTTGGGCACTTGCTCCAGCAGTTCGAACCATTTGAGCACCTCTGCCAGGATGTAATTCGACGCAATGAACACTTGATCCTAAAGGAATAGATGAGAGTGGTAATGCATTCCCTGTTTCAATTGGTGCATTTTCTCCAGAAACAACTTCTTGACCAATTGAAATTCCATTTGGAGCAATTATGTATCTTTTCTCTCCATCCATGTAATGAAGGAGGGCCAATCGAGCATTCCTGTGAGGGTCATAGTGTATTGCTGCGATTTTGGCTGGAACATCATTTTTATTTCTCCTAAAATCAACAAGTCTATATAATTTTTTGTGACCTCCACCTCTATGCCTACAAGTAATTACACCTCTATTGTTTCTACCTTTTTTTCTATGTTTAGATACTAGAAGTGATTTTTCTGGCTTGTTACTTGTTATCTCATTAAAGTCAGTAACAACTCTTGTTCGAGTGCCAGGTGTATAGGGTCTGAACTTTCTTATAGCCATGATTAAACTCCTTAAGATTCTGGGAATAATTGTATGGAATTGCCATCAGCAAGACGAACAATTGCCTTTTTAACCTGGGTTCTTTTACCAGCAAATCTGCCAACTCTTCTACTTTTTCTTGGAGGATTCATAGTACTTATTCCCACTACCTTGACTTCAAACATTTCTTCTATTGCCGCTTTTATTTCTGGTTTTGCCGCACGGTGATCAACTTCAAAAGAGTATTGATTAACCTCTAACCCTCGAGTAGCTTTTTCTGTAATTAACGGGCGTCTGATCACATCAGCAAGTCTTCCCTTAAAAGCCTTAGTCATTTCCGTACACCTCCTGAATATTTGAAAGAGCATCATTGCTAATTATTAATGAATTAGCGTTTAGCAAATCAAAAACATTTAGCTGATCGGACTTAATTAATTTGACATTCTTTATATTCCTAACCGATCTAGTGATTGTCTCACTTGGGTTAGAGAGAATTATCAAAATTTTCTTTTCTGAATCAACTCCTAATCGAGAGAACGCTTCAGTAATTTCTTTTGTTTTGGGGGCTTTTAACGTGGAGCCAAAATCTTTAACAATAATGGAGTCATCGATACGAGACATAAATGCCGTCCTTAGAGCTAAGCGTCGCTCTTTTTTATTCATAGAAAGGTTATAAGTTCTTGGTTTAGGGCCAAAAATTATACCTCCTCCTGGTCTTAAGGGAGTTCTTATTGAACCTTGCCTAGCTCTTCCTGTCCCTTTTTGTTTATAAGGTTTTCTACCACCTCCTCTTACTTCAGATCTTGTAAGAGTGCTTGCAGTCCCTTGACGAGAATGTGCTTGTTGCCTAAGTACAGCTCTATGCATTAAATCGGCAGCAGAACTTTCTTTTGCAACTCTTAATTCAACTTTTGCTTGGCCAGTTTCTTTACCTTGCCAATCTTTAATAACGCAGCTTGTCATTTTTGATTACCTCCTGTTTTTAGAGGAGAATTAATTTTTTTTGCAGGTAATACATTCACTATTGATCCTGGTTTACCTGGAACTGATCCCTTAATAACAAGTAAATTTCTTTCTCCGTCGACCATAACGATTGTTAGACCTTTTGTTGTTATTTTCTTGCCTCCATACCTTCCTGCCATCCTTTTTCCGGGATAAATTCTTCCTGGAGTCGTTCCAGCACCAGTTGAACCAGGTAACCTATGATTCTTAGATCCGTGACTCATTGGTCCTCTGCTAAATCCATGTCTTTTCTGATAACCAGAAAAACCGCGACCCATAGTGTCTCCACTCACATCAACTTTTTGCCCAGCTTCAAAGCTTCCAACTGTTATTTCATCACCAAGTTTGAAATCAGATACTTTATCAACTCTGTATTCTCTTAAATGACGTAATAATTCCTCACCTGACTTTTTCAGATGACCCTTACAAGGGTTGTTTATTAATTTATCTCTGACGGTTCCGTAACCTATCTGAATTGCGGAATAACCATCAGTTTCGTGATTTTTAAGCTGAGTAACCCTACAAGGACCAGCTTGAATCAAAGTTACAGGAATTGCCCTGCCTTGATCGTCAAAAAATTGGGACATACCCAATTTTTTTCCGAGAATACCTAAAGACATTGATTTTAGTAGCGCTGACATCTTTTCTCACAAAGGAGAAATATTAAATGCTGAAAAATTTAATATCCAAAAATTTAAATCGAATTAATCGAGTAAAAATTGGTTTATGTAAAAATCAGCTGGTTAAGACTTGATCATAATTAAATGATTAGTTTCTCTGCAAAATTAATTTTAATTAATTCTGCAACACCATAGATTTAACTTGTTTGCTAAACCTGCTTAACTTTTTGGAGGCCCGGTCAGCGATCGGGCATAAAAAGCTTCAGCAAATAATAAGACTACACCACGATGGCACCATTAAGGAAAAGATCTAAAATTATTTTGAATTCGAATTTGAAAGGGAAACATGCCATTACTTCTATCTGGTCGAAATTTTCGCCAAGATCTTGAAGATTCTGGTTGTCTAGCTTTATTTTCTCCTTTAGAAGGAGGTGCTGAAACCAGATTATTGAGAAGATTAAGAGCTAGTGGATACAAAACTCAGATTATTTCTGCTCGAGGTCTTGGAGATCCAGAAGTTTTTCTTTTACAACGCCATGGGATCAGACCTCCTCACCTAGGTCATCAGAATATTGGTAGGAATGGAGCTGTTGGAGAAGTTCAACAAGTAATACCTCAATTAATAGAACTGCTTAAAGAAGATGCCCCTGTAGTTTTATGGTTATTAGAAGGACAAGTTCTTTCAACAGCTGAATTACTCTCTTTAAATGAGCTTTGCAAAAAAGAATCAAGATTAAAAATAGTTATTGAAATGGGAGGTGCAAGAAGTTTGAAATGGCAATCAATTGAAAGCTTCATAAAAAATTGAAAAGTGAATCTATAAATGGTGATATTGCGCTTGAGCAAGGCACTTGGGTCAAGTTAATTTGTGGTGCCAGCAATCAAGACTTAGCTT